>Ga0206942_1230_pt1 | contig 15658 bp, 11 predicted proteins | sample Alteio_BWOrgHeat_6_FD_153253 | JGI IMG/M metagenome (GOLD analysis project Ga0206942, IMG submission 153253) | Enriched cells from forest soil in Barre Woods Harvard Forest LTER site, Petersham, Massachusetts, United States -... | ecosystem: Environmental > Terrestrial > Soil > Temperate forest > O... | reverse complement strand
GAACCAGCCAAATCCTTCAACAGGAAAAAAAACCGGTAAGGAAAGTACTCCAGGAACTTGTTGAAATTTTGCCTCCCGGCTGGCAATATCCGGACATAACCGCTGCGAGAATTGCCTTTAACGATCAGCTATTTACAACGAACAATTATGCCGGTGGTGTAGCAAGACAAAGCCAATGGTTTGATGTCGCAGGAAACGGGCATGGGCTTTTAGAAATTGTTTATCTGGTAGACAAAAAGGAAGAATCAGAAGGTCCTTTTTTGAAGGAAGAACGTGATTTGATCAATATGATCGCAGAAATGTTACGCGTCTTTTTCGCTCATAAACACGAAGCCGAAGAATTGGATAAAGCCGAAGCTAATTTACATGCTACGATTAATAATACAGAAATCTTCGTCTGGTCAGTCGATACACAATTGAAATTATTTTCGTTCAATAAGCCATTCGCTCATTATATGAAAGAGCGATACGGTGTTGAGATCAAGTCGGGCTCAAAAATTCTTGAAGGGCTAACAACCCAGGAAGCGTTGGAATTGAAAAAAAATTGGGATGCGAAATACATCCGTGTTCTGGGTGGGGAGGCCCTTAAGTTGGAAGAGTCGCGATCGGGGATCGATTTTTAGTATTCTCTCAACCCAATTAGAGAGGGAGATCACATCATAGGGGTAAGCGTATTTGCGGATAACATCACTGAAAGAAAGAAGCGTGATCGCGAGTTGGCTGAAGCAATAGAAAAAATTGGAGAATTAAAATTGATGGCTCTTCGGTCAGTCATGAGCCCTCATTTTATTTTCAATGTACTCAACGCTATTCAATATTATATCGCTAAAAATGATCGACTCAATGCCATTAATTACCTCTCTACGTTTTCAAAACTCGTAAGAAGCGTTTTAACGCATTCCGTTAGCAACAAAATTACATTGGCCGATGAAATCGATATGTTAAAAAACTACGTTCACCTTGAAATGACCCGTTTCGAAAACAAGTTTAATTTTAAAATTGAGGTCGATGATCACGTCGACATCGATGGCATCGAAATACCCTCCCTGCTCATTCAGCCTTATGTGGAGAATGCTATTTTGCATGGACTCTACAACAAAAAAGAAAAAGGCGCTTTATCCATTCGGATTCGTGAAGAAAATGAAGTTGTCCTGTTTGAAATTGAGGATGACGGTGTAGGCCGGGAAGTGGCTAAAAAGATACGGCAGCAAAATTTTCCCTCACATAAGTCAATGGGCATCAAACTTACTGAAGAACGACTTAAACTAATCAATCAGCAAAGCAAGGCATCCTTTGAAATTGAAGACCTGGTTGATCAGCATGGAGCATGCGGAACAAAGGTAAAAATTCGGATTACTTTATGACCGAGGCTCGAAAAGAAGATAGAATGTCAACCATTCAAATTTCCTCAGGAAACCCCTGTTGATGGATCAAGTACTTTCATGAAAATATTTCCAGGTTACCGTTTCAGGGTCAAAATACTGAGCCTCTTCTTTGCCTAAGAAAAGCTTGTAATCCATTTTGTTATTCCCTTCCACGACATACCCCGGGTAATAAAATTCATATCGGTTTGCCCGTAAATAATCGATCGTAATAAGAATAAGGTATTTGCCAAGGCTATTGCGTTTATACCTTGGATCAAAGAAATGGAGAATCGATGCGGCTGCCCTATTCCCTACATCAAAATAACCACCGGCTACGAGGTTGCCCTGGTCAAAAATTGAAACGCATTTGGTGTTGTAACGATTTTTGCCGAGCCCCTCTTCTCCAAATAAACATTCTTCAATGCTCAAGGCACCATCGAAATTGATGGAGGCTCGATAGCGCCGATGAAGATCAGCATAGTCAGCATGGACGGACGTAAAATCTTCAATCGTGTAAGAAGCGTTTCTATTTCGCATCCTTATCCTTTTATGCGAAGCGTGAATTCTTATCTCGCCTAATGAGTAGCGCAACCAATGAACGCGATGGATACGCTCCAGTCCAATATGAGAAGCAGTAAAGATGGTTTGATTCATGCGATACCAGCCCAAAGCAAGTAATTCATCCAAATCAGAACCGGTTATTTCTTCCGGATGCAGGCTGTGGTAGTAGGGTGTCAAGTCAGGTGCTAATCAAAAAGGGAACTCAATGACAAAAATAATTTATAAAGCCCGAAAGAGTACCACCATTAAAATAAAAAGCCTGGGTATATGCGTCTACAGGGTGAGATGAACTTGAAAACCTTAATGCATTGGCTATGTTTCTACCGCCATCCACATCTACTTTCACCGGGACGTTCTGTTTTCCGGAGCTGAAAAAAATTTCTTTGATGGGTCCACATCAAGGTGACTTGATGGTAAAGGATGGTAGACAGCGACCTATTTGAAGAATAGTCGGGCATGAAAGCCCCTTTGTGCTGTACATTTTTTGGATTAACGATTGACAGCAGTTTCAAAGAGTGCCCTGCACAGAAAATAATCACCCATAAACTTCTGGCCATGTTTTTAAATCGCCAAACTTATTTTTGATTCACTGCCACTCCATTCAAAAGCAGACTTGCCTTATACCTGGTCACAATATTATAAACGCGCTGAACTCCCTCTGAGCTCTCGTTTGTTAAAATCACCGTATAGCGATGAAACGAATTATCGCGATCATCTCTACAAAGAATAATATCCCCGGATTTAACATCTTTGATTTCCTTATCTCCTGTCAAAGTTTTAATCGGATGATTGGGTGTTGCTTCAAGCTCTTTTTGATCGAATTTAATTTGGTGAGCGCGTGGGGATTCGCGTTCATCGGCATGAACAAGGCAGAGTTTTATCAATGCATAGTTCTTTGGTTCATGGGTGACGAGTTCTTCGACTTCTGTAATAATGGAGCGGTTGGTGGCAGGATCAAACGAAACAATCTTATCTCCTTTTTTTATCGTTTCAATATCTTTCGTTGTTCCATCTTCCATCGTTACTAACTGATCACCGGGAAAACAAATATCGTTTCCATACGTGAGCGATTCTTTGCTCAGGTCTTTCCCCTGATTGATTGATTTGTAAAACTGAAACCCAAGCTCTTTGGAAAGCACATACGAAAGTTTCAAAACAAAATTTTTTTCTTCCTTGTCGATCGCATGAATGTCTTCGAAATACTTCTTCCACAAGGATACATCGGCCGTAAAATTGGGGAGGCAGCCTTGAAATAATTTTCCCTTCTCGTTGGTGTAAATAAAAACCAGTCCGAGTTCCTGCTTTCCTTCTTTCGCGAACAGTTTATACAAATCGATTCTTTTTTTAAGGCCATCGTCACCGGTAATAAAATAAGGCTTCCGCATCTCATACCGGTCGAGGATATACTGGTTTTCAAATTTGACATAAGAATCGGTATCCAGGTTCTTGACCGCAAACGTTTTAGCTTTTTCATATTCGGGCAAAGTTAACGGCCGCGGTGTAACCGCATTCTCCTGCGCATACAATGAACAAGAAAACAAAGAAAGGAGTAAGGCTAACGTCCTTCTACGCATTAGCTCAATTGTTTAAAGGCTTCTCCAAATAATTTCATTTCCTCCATCGTGCCAATGCTTACGCGGCACCATTCTTTTCCGCCAAATTTCCAGGGCTTTACGCCAACGCCTCTCTTCATCATTTCTTCCACGAAGCGCTCGGCATCCATGTTTAATGGAAACATAACAAAATTAGCCGCCGCCGGAATGTAGTTGTAGCCTTCACTTTTTAAAGTACTGTACAGGTATTCTTTTGACTCTTTTGTTTTTTTAAGGGCTTGTGCAAGAAATTCTGCATCGCCGTAACTTGCAATAGCAGCTTGCAAGGAAGTAGTTGAAACAGAAGCCGGGCCGCTGGCGTAGTCTTTTATTTTTTTAATCGTTTCGGGTTGAGAAATGATATACCCAACACGCAGGCCTGCAAAACCATGCAGCTTGGAGAACGTTCTGGCTACGATTACATGTTGACCTTTTCGCACGCAGGACATCAACGATGACCCGCGTGGATCATCCAGATAATCAATGTAAGCTTCATCGATGAAAACGGGTATTTTTTTGGAAACCCGTTCACAGAAATCTTTAAGCCGATCAGCATCAACAACGGTCCCTGTTGGATTGTTCGGGTTGCACAAATACATTAGCGAAGCCTGACTGTCAACTGCGTTCTCCATAGCCGGAAGATCAAGTTTATAGTCACTTGTCAACGGAATTTTTTGCCATTTGGCGCCGAGGGTCTCCGCTTTGTGTGGAAGATCTTCATAGGTAGGATCACCTGAAATAATCGTCCCTGGTTTTAATGTAAAATAAATGGCCGCTGCCTGCAGCAAGGGACTGGACCCCGAACTTAGCATTACTTGTTCAGGCTTAACTTCTTCTTTTTCGGCAATCATTTTAGTTAATTGCTCGATGTAGCGCATAGGATACTGATAGCTTGTTGCCAGGGCATCTTCAATCGCTTTCTTGGCTTTTGCGGAAGGGCCAAATGGATTTTCATTGGCAAACAGCCTTGCCTTCAGGGTTGGCCATTCTCGAGCCATTGACTCTTCCAATTCCAATTGCGATTGGAAATTTTTCAATGATCGTTTGGATGGTGCCGCCGACAAATTAGTAATGGAGCCTGAGAATGCTACGGATGCACTAATCAGTGCGCTTCGTTTGATCCATTCGCGTCTTTTGATAGAGTCTTCCATTTTTATTTAGGGTTAGGGTTAGTGGTTTATTTTGCAGAAGGATATTGGTAATGATTTTCATTATCTCGGGAATAGATCGACGCAACACTGACTCTCGCTGATTCAAATGCTCCTGCCATCCATGCATTTAAATAACTGGTATGTTCACCGGCAAAGTAAACGTTACCGTCTCCGTTGATCAGGGATTTATAATGAGTATTGCGTTCTTCCTTGTTGTAAACTGCCCAGCCGCCCAAGCTGTAAGGAGTCAAGTGCCAGCTCACTGAAAATGATTTTTCGAATTCGGCATCATATTGCGGGTGGATTAACCGCCCTTTCTTTAGGGCCAATAGTTCCCGCTCGTTGTGTGATAACGTTCCCGTTCTTTTTGCTTTGTCGTTGAAATTATAATAACCGATGAGCACACCTTTTTTTGACAGATAGTCATTTGAAGGGTAAAAAATTTGTGTCAGCTCATTGTTGGTATGAGTGATTCCACCGAAAATATTTTCATCTTCTTCCCAAAACCTTCTTTTGAATTGCAAGCCGATTTTTCCGGTGGCGATGTAAGGAATAAAATCAGTAGCACGGCTCACATCCGAAGAAAAGTTGTGCTCAATATTACTTAACACAGGAAGCGGCAACGTGCAAATGCAATAGTCACCTTTAGCTTCGTGCACGGTACCATCTTTGCGGTAAGTGATGTCAACGCTCTTTTCCCGGTTGTTTATTTTGATCACTTCGCAGCCGGTTTGAATTGAATTCTCCAACTTCCGTTCAAAGGCTTTCGCGATACGATCCATTCCTCCTTTGGCCTGAAGCAACGTCATCTGAAGCTCATACGTGTATTCGGCAACATTATAAAAATCAGGATCCATCAGGCCGGATTGGATCAGGTTAGCCAGCGAATGCGCCTCTCCTACTTTTCCCGATCTCGTTCCCGCAGGTGGTTCTTTGTATCCTCTTCTGGACGACGGCTTGTAAAGCTTGTCAATATCCAAGCCACCCTCGGCCCTCAAATATTCAACTACTTTTGAAACATCCTCACTTGACATTTCAAGATCCAACGATTTTTGGTCAATCGCTTTTGTCAAAAGTTCACTCGAGTATCCGCGTATGTCATTATGGATCTCGCGAATGCGGATTTTTTTATTTGAAAGCTCCCCTTTTCCTTCGCTGTAGAAATAGGCCGACTCATTGATATTGTTGTATACTTCTAGTTCGACCCCAAGCTCCTTGCAATAATGCAGAGTTAATTCGTGGTGATGAGGAATCCTGGAGGGGCCTGCATTGAAATATAACCCGTCATCAAAGTCAGCTGTTTGACTTTCATTGCTTGTCTCCGAATGACTTGTTCCTTTTCGAATGCTCCAGCAGCGCCCGCCAATACGCTGCCTCGCCTCGAGCAGACTGCATGTGTACCCTAATTTTTTTAATTCGTAGGCAGCACTGAGTCCTGCAAGACCTGCACCGAGAATGACTACATGCTTTCCGCTTGCTTCTCCGGTTAAAGGGAAGGTGTGCGCAGGTGCTTCAGGGGTCATTCCCATTGCCATCATAGCAGGTAACGTACAACCAGCGGTGGCGCTTTTTTCAAGGAATTCTCTTCTTGTCAATCGGTACTATTTTTAATCTATTATTTCTTGTTTGATATAAATTTATGGAATGATGGTTTAAAATATACCCTAATTGTTATAAAATATTATAAAATAACGCAATTAACGATTGAAATTTAACTTGGATGTAGTATAAATTTTATCACCGGTAAACGGTTATTGAAAAATGAGGAACATTCTCCTGTCGGGAAAGCAGTAACTTGGTAAATTGAACCGAAAAAGATTTTATAATTCTCTTACTTTTAATTGACTCGGAGGAATGGAAAAACAGGAATTAAGAAGTGCTAATTGGTTTGGCCGTAAAGGAAAAGATGGATTCATCTATCGTGCCTGGATGAAGAACCAGGGGATACCTGCCGATATGTTTGACGGCAAACCGGTGATTGGGATATGCAACACCTGGAGCGAGCTCACCCCTTGCAATGCCCACTTTCGCGACCTTGCGGAAGCGGTTAAAAAAGGCGTACTCGAAGCCGGCGGCTTTCCTGTAGAATTTCCTGTCATGTCGCTTGGTGAAACGCTGATCAAGCCCACCGCTATGCTTTACAGGAACCTGGTGAGCATGGATGTAGAAGAATCGATTCGTGCTAACCCGATCGATGGTGTAGTGTTGCTTTGCGGATGTGATAAAACGACACCCTCATTGGTCATGGGTGCCTGTAGCGTGAATATTCCTACTATAGTTATCTCTGGAGGGCCAATGCTTAAGGGGCATTGGAAAGGAAAAAATATCGGTACATCTGATGTATGGCGTTTTGATGTGGCTCATAAGTTAGGACAGATTACGGACAAAGAATTTATCGAAGCAGAAGCATGCATGGCCCGCACACCCGGGCATTGCGCGGTAATGGGAACGGCCTCCACCATGGCCGTGATGGTCGAGGCGCTCGGACTATCCTTACCCAATAATGCCTCCATCCCAGCGGCTGATGCGAGGCGCAAGGTGTTATCACACTTATCGGGAAGAAGGATTGTAGAAATGGTGAAGGACGACTTAACGTTATCAAAAATTCTTACGCGCAAGGCTTTTGAAAACGCAATCATGATCAATGCTGCCATTGGCGGATCAACCAATTTCGTGATTCACCTCCTGGCGATTGCCGGCAGGATTGGTGTTGACTTAACAATCGATGATTTTGACAGATATTCTCAGAACGTCCCACTGCTCGCCAACATCCAGCCTTCGGGAGAAAATTACATGGAGGATCTTTATTACTCCGGGGGTTTGCCTGCTTTAATCATGGAAATGGAGGCTATCGTCCACAACGATGCGTTGACAGTAAATGGGAAAACGATTGGCGAGAATTGTTCGACGGCGGAAGTATTTGACCGAAAAATTATCAGCACCATCAAGGATCCATTCAAACCGGAATCCGGGATTGTTGTGGTCAGAGGAAACCTCGCGCCAAACGGAGCTGTGATAAAGCCCTCCGCTGCAAGCCCCGAGTTATTAATTCACTCGGGCAAAGCAGTTGTTTTTGAAAACATTGAAGACTATCATAAGCGTATTGACGACCCTGAATTAGACATCGATGCTGACAGCATCATGGTTTTAAAAAATGTCGGGCCCGGGGATATCCCGGCATGGCCGAAGTGGGAAATATGGCGCTGCCAAAAAAATTATTGGAATTAGGTGTTAAAGACATGGTGCGTATCTCCGATGGAAGAATGAGCGGAACCGGTTTCGGAACGGTGGTGCTACATGTTTCTCCAGAGGCTGCTGTTGGAGGCACTTTGGCATTGGTGAAGAATGGCGACATGATTTCCCTCGATGCTCACAAAAGGACTTTACAGGTAGAAGTCTCTGAAAAAGAATTGACGGTGCGTCGAGAAAAATGGAAACAAACGGAAAAAATTCACCAACGTGGCTATGTTCATCTGTATCAAACGCACGTTGAGCAGGCACACCTTGGTGCTGACCTGGATTTTCTGAAGGGCGGTTCAGGGAGTAACGTGACAAGGGATTCGCATTAACGGCTAGGCAGCCGAGGCAATAATCTCAATAAACAATAAAAAGAATCGGATGAGTTTTAAAAACAAAACCGCGATTGTTACAGGCGCCGGTCAGGGAATTGGTTTTGAAATATGCCGTCAACTTGCCAGCCAAGGAGCAAATGTCGTTCTCAATGATATTGATGCGAATTATGCCCAAGAAGCTGTGAAGAAAATTAATAAAGAAGTTTCCGGCAAGTGCAAAGCGGTGGCTGGCGACTCTGGCGATCTCACCCTGATTCAGAAAATGGTGAAGGAAGCGACCGATCAAACTGGTCAATTAGATATCGTCATCGCGAATGCCGGGATTACTTTATTCGGTGATTTTTTTTCATACCCCCTTGAATCTTTTAACCGCGTAATACAAGTCAACTTAGCGGGTACTTTTTTTCTTGCACAAGCCGCCGCTGCGGCAATGAAAACCCAGGTAATGGGTGGCTCTCTTTTATTTACATCCTCTGTAACGGGTCATCAGGCTCACCGGAATCTTGCAGCTTACGGAATGAGCAAAGCTGCGCTGGAAATGCTGGCAAAAAATTTAGTGATCGAACTGTCGCAATACAAAATCAATGTTAATACAATTGCACCGGGAGCAACAATAACGGAACGCACCGTGGAAGATCCGGAATACACAAAGACGTGGTCAGGAATAACACCACTCGGAAGGCCGGCTACGGCAACCGATATTGCCCATGCAGCATTGTTTCTCGTGTCTGATCAGGCAAAACATATTACCGGGCAAACTTTAATTGTCGATGGAGGATGGACAAGTATTAGTCCCTCTCCTTTTTAGCTTTTACAAATCATTTATGATGAGGATTCTGTTTGCACTATTTTTTACCCTCCACATCATCAATTTCTCGGCTTGTGCGCAGAGAAATATTCAGATCACCTCCCCCAGCGGAAGTATTACTTTCAGTTTTGATCCGATCAATTCATCACCAGCGTACAAAGTTTTCTTTAAAGGGAATCAATTAATTCAAAACAGTTCAATTGGTCTTTCATTTAACGGAAAGGATTTCTCGACCAACATTCATTCCTTAAAGCCTCAATATCGTGAGGATATTGAGGACTATGAATTAATTGTTGGTAAAGCAAAAAAAGTTAAAGATCGCTATCGCGAAATCCGAATTCCTTTGGAAGATAACTCGAAACTTGCACAAGTAAATTTCGTGGCAAGGGTTTTTAATGATGGCATCGCTTTTCGTTATGAATTTGTCCGCGGATATGGTAAGGATTCATTGGTGCTAACTGACGAACGTACTACGTTCAAGTTCCCTGCCGGGACAATCGCGCGAACACTTCAGCTTCCCAATTACGCAAGTTCACACGAGGGATATTATAATATGCTTCCCATCGATCAATGGAAAGAAGGAGCGCTGATGGATATGCCTTCTCTTTTTGAAGTGCCGGGAAAAAATTTTGTGGCAATAACCGAAGCCTCTTTGGTGGATTATGCCGGCATGTACTTATCGAGAGAAGGAAATGTGATCCGGAGTATGCTTTCCCCGCTACCCAAACAGGGTTTAATAAAAGTGAAGGCTGCATTTCCTCATAAAAGTCCATGGAGGGTAATGCTGATCAGCGATCGCATCGGAACGTTGATTGAATCCAACATCATCACCGATTTAAATGAGCCATGTGCCATTCAGGATTTAAGTTGGATCAAACCGGGCAAAACAACTTTTCCCTGGTGGAATGGCAATGTTCTTCCTGATACTTTAAACGCGCCAGGCAATAATTTTATAACGCAGAAATACTATATCGACTTCTGTGCGCGCAATGGAATTGAATACCATTCCGTTGTCGAGTATGGTCTTCATCAATGGTATGTTGACGACGGCATCAGCTTTATGCCGGGGCCACATTCAGATGCGACGAGAGCGGTGCCCGGACTCGACATGAAACAGGTATGTGATTATGCGAAATCCAAGAATGTTGGAGTCCGTGTGTGGGTGCATTGGCGGGCGCTCTATCCAAAAATCGATTCGGCATTTGCGCATTATGAAAAATGGGGCCTGTCAGGAATGATGGTTGACTTTATGGATCGCGATGATCAGGAAATGGTCAATATCCAAAATGAAATTTTAAGAAAAGCAGCGCTACATCACTTGCATGTTCAGTTTCATGGCGCGTACAAACCAACGGGATTGAACAGAACTTATCCGAATGAATTTACGCGGGAAGGGACACTGAACTACGAGATCAACAAATGGGATCGCAACGGACTTTCTCCCGATCATGACATTATAATTCCTTTTACCAGAATGCTGGCCGGTAGTACCGATTATCACTTGGGCGGATTTCGCGCAGTGCCGAAAGAAAAATTTGTCACACAATATACGCGGCCTCTTATGTTGGGCACACGTGCTCATCAGTTAGCAATGTATGTAGTGCTGGAAAACTATCTAGGAATGGTTTGTGACTACCCCGAGGCATACGAAGGCCAACCCGGTTTTGATTTTCTAAAGGAAGTACCTACCGTTTGGGATGAAACTAAAGTGGTGGACGCCAAAGTAGGCGAATACATTGTTATTGCCAGGCGAAAGGGGAAAGAATGGTTTATTGGAGCAATAACGAATCATGAATTGAGATCAATTAGCGTCCCTCTATCTTTTCTTCCTTCCGGTAATTATGAAGCGACAATTTATTCTGATGCTGAAGATGCATCGACGCAGCCTAATCATTTGATTATAAAAGTGATCAGTGTTACTGCTCAGAGCAATGTCCTTGTTCAATTGACAGCATCCGGGGGGATGGTGGCCCACATAAAACAGAAATAGTGAATAACCGATCATTACTATTGACGGGATGATATTCGAGTAAGGAGAGTCGCACTAAGTATCAAGATTTTCCGAATATCGCTCACTTTTTACCAACTGTCATTCAAACTCGATTTGCTACGCTGATTTTTCTTTATCTTCGAAAGAATTCCGGTTTTACCTTGCCAATGTTTTGCTGTTAAGTTAATACACGCCTAAAAACTCCTTCGGCTATGATGTGGATTGTGCGGTTGGCCTTGAACAGGCCGTATACTTTTGTGGTAATGTCATTTCTCATTCTCCTCATGGGAGTGTTTTCAGTGATCCGTACTCCGGTTGATATTTTTCCAACCATTGATATTCCGGTGGTAACCGTTATCTATCAATACAATGGCATTTCGGCAGAAGAGATGGAGCGGAGAATTGTTACGGTTGCCGAACGGACTTTCAGCAGTTATGTGAATGACATTGAGCACATGGAATCTCAGTCGTTAAAGGGAATTGCATTGATCAAAATATTTTTTCAGCCGGGGGCTGAAGTGGAAGCAGCAGTAGCACAACTCGCGGCCATCAGTGCAACGATATTAAGGATTATGCCTCCGGGGATGACTGCTCCTAACATCATTCGATACAGTGCTTCGAATGTGCCCATCTTGCAATTGGCCTTGAGCAGTGACTCGCTTTCTGAGCAAGACATCAACGATCAGGCAAATAACTTCTTGCGTGTGGGATTAGCCAGTGCTCAAGGGGCAACGGTGCCTTCACCTTATGGAGGCAAAATCGCACAAATCATGGTAGACCTTGATCCGGAGGCACTGTATGCCAAAGGACTTACACCTGTTGACATCAGCAATGCGATCAATGCGCAAAACCTAATCCAACCGGCAGGAACAATAAAAATGGGCGACAAGGAATACGATGTAAAACTAAACAGCAGCGAAGAAGTCGCAGAAACGATTAATTATATCCCCATAAAAGAAGTTAAAGGAGCTACCATTTTTATAAAGGATGTAGCTATGGTTCATAGCGGCTACGCAATCCAGGCCAATCTCGTCAGGCAGGATGGTAAGCGAGGTGCCTTCCTTACGGTTTTAAAAAATGGAGGAGCTTCCACGTTGGATGTGATCAAGCGGATAAAAAATTTACTGCCTAAAGTCCAAGCTACGCTCCCCGCTTCACTTAAAGTGCAACCTTTGTTTGATCAGTCTATTTTTGTTAATGCTTCGATTAATGGAGTGGTGCGCGAAGGCATTATTGCTGCATGCCTTACGGCCATGATGATACTCGTTTTTCTGGGAAGCTGGCGGAGCACGATTATCGTTGCCGTGTCTATTCCGCTTTCCATCGTTGTCTCGATTGTTGTTTTAAGTATGCTCGGGCAGACGATCAACATCATGTCGCTCGGAGGATTAGCACTGGCCGTTGGAATTCTTGTTGATGATGCCACCGTAGAAATAGAAAATGTTCACCGGAATATGGGAATGGGAAAGCCCATGATCCAATCTATTCTGGATGGAGCCTCACAAATTGCTACCCCGGCTTTTGTATCTACCTTGGCAATCTGCATTGTATTTGTTCCCATATTTTTTCTCACCGGTGTTACCGAATTTCTCTTTTCACCGCTGGCCATGGCTGTGATCTTTGCGATGCTCGCTTCTTATTTCTTATCACGCACGCTCGTGCCAACCATGGTTCGGTTTATGTTGTCCAAGGAGATTCATGTCTATCAGGCGATGGCCAAAGGCGAGCATGTTGATGCAGGCATCTTCTGGAGAATTCATAACGGGTTTAACGTTTACTTTGAAAAGTTTAGAGACTCGTACAAAGAGCTTTTGGGATTCAACTTAAAACATCGTGGCATTGTGACAATAGTTTTTATTGTGACTGTGGGGATGTCGCTATTGATCATACCCATCATCGGGCGTGATTTTTTTCCATCCGTGGATGCCGGGCAGTTTAGGATGCACGTGCGTGCGCCTTCCGGCACACGGATTGAAGAGACGGAAGTCATTTTTGAAAAAATCGAAGACATTATCAGGCAGGTTGTTCCTAACGATGAAATGGGCCTCATTCTTGACAACATTGGACTGTCAGGATCGAACGTTGCCTACTCCGACAACTCCAGCATTGGACCGTTTGAGGGAGAAATAAATGTTTCTTTAAAACCCAATCACAAGCCTACTGAAAAATACAAACAGGAAATTCGCAAAGAAGTCAACAAGCAATTACCTGACCTAGTAATTTTCTATCAAGCGGCTGACATGGTCACGCAGATATTAAACTTTGGTTTACCCGCCCCCATCAATGTGCAGGTGGTCGGCAAGAATAAGGTGGATAACTTTAAAATCGCACAGGATATTAAATCACGGATCGCTGCAATTCCTGGTGCAATTGACGTGCACATTCAACAGGTATTGGATGTTCCTCAAGTGAAGATAAATGTGGATCGCGTACGGGCGCAACATGCGGGATTGTACCAACGTGATGTTGCTAATAATTTATTAATCTCATTGACATCGAGCGGACAAACCGCTCCCAATTTCTGGCTCAACCCTAAAAATGGAGTGAGCTACTCTATTGCCGTACAAACCCCCACCTACAAACTTACGTCAATTGCCGAGCTCGAAGAAACGCCTTTGATATCTCCGTCCCTGCAACCGCAATTGCTCAGCAATTTTGTAACCACAAGCCGCGACATTACCCCGGGAGTAGTGACGCACTATAATGTTGCCCCCGTGATCGAGGTTTTTGCCAACGTCGAAAACAGTGATTTAGGAAGTGTGGCTGACAAAGTAGATGATATTGTTAAAAGTTATAAAAACAAATTACCACGAGGCACCTCTTTGCAAGTGCGCGGACAGATCCAAAGTATGAACGATGCATTTTTCGGGCTTGGTGTTGGGCTATTGTGTGCGATCATTCTTGTTTATCTTTTGATGGTCGTTAATTTTCAATCGTGGATGGACCCGTTAATCATTATCTCCGCACTTCCCGGTGCGTTGTCCGGCGTGTTGCTGATGTTGTTTCTTACCAACACCACATTTAGCGTTCCATCGTTAATGGGTGCGATGATGTGTATTGGTGTAGCGACTTCCAATAGCATCTTACTGATCACATTTGCGAATGACGAACGCATTGCCGGAAAGAGCGCACTGGAAGCAGCGTTGAGTGCGGGATATGTTCGTTTGCGACCGGTGATCATGACCGCACTGGCCATGATCATTGGTATGCTTCCCATGTCGCTTGGACTGGGAGAAGGTGGAGAACAAAATGCACCGTTGGGAAGAGCCGTGATTGGAGGCTTGATCCTCGCTACATTTACCACGCTGCTTTTTGTTCCGCTCGTTTATAGTTATTTCAGAAGGAATACAGTGCCTGTTTACGAAGATGTTGCTAAAGAATAATACCACCATGTCCAATGAGTGAAAACCCAACCCAACCCGATACTGCTAAGAAGTCATCCAATCGTATTTACATTATCCTCGCCATCATGGTAGTTGGCCTATTTGGGTATTTCGTTTTCCATTCCATTCAAGAAAGAAAACGAATCGCCAAAGAGGCAAAAGAAGCTTCAGCAATTCAAACCGTTCGCGTACGGGTTGCCAAGTCTTTTCTAGCTCCTGATACTTCGGTACTGCTGTTACCAGGAAACGTTCAGGGCTTTCGTGAAACATTTTTATATGCACGTGTTAACGGGTATGTTAAAAACTGGTATGTGGATATTGGCGATCATGTGAAGGACGGCCAACTCTTGGCAGAACTGGAAACACCGGAACTCGATCAGCAACTTGCCCAGGCGAAAGCAAATCTTGAATTGGCTAAATCAAGTTTGGCAAGGGTGAACAGTGTCAATATTGAAGGAGCCGTATCCGTACAACAAATTGCGGACCGCGATGGAGCTTACAAAGCTGCACTTGCGCTAGTCAATCAACTGGAAGCTCAAAAATCGTTCAAGTTAGTGCTGGCACCATTTGGTGGAGTAATCACCTCAAGAAATATTGACATCGGAACGTTAGTCAATGCCGGGAGCAGCATGAGCCAACAACTCTTCACAATTGCCCAGATCAACAAGCTCAGGATCTTTGTCAACGTTCCTCAGTCTTTTGTTCCGAATATAAAAATAGGAACAAATGCAAAAATCATTGTTCAGGAGATTGCAGGGAGACAAAGCATCGGAAAAGTTACGCGTACGGCCGGCGCCCTGGATGCAACCACGCGGACCCTGTTGGTTCAGGTCGAGTTTGACAATCCTGAACACCTTTATTTGCCAGGCATGTATGCGAATGTAAAATTCGTGGTGAAGAGAACAACCCGTGCCCTGATCATTCCGGCAAGTACTTTGGTCATTCGAACGGAAGGCACAGAAGTAGTTACCGTTACTCCTCAAAACACCATCGCGATAAAACATGTTACGATCAACAAAGACAATGGAGCAACTATTGAAATTTCGAGCGGGCTGATTGGAGATGAACTCCTGGTGACCAATCCCAGCCTAGATTTGACAGAAGGACTAAAAGTAGCCGTCGCTCAACAGAAATCACCAGACAAATAAGCGGTAATAATTTACGTTTGAACCAGTTGTTAAAAAGATGAGAATAGTTTTGGTATTTTTTTTATGGATTGCCTTGGCGTCGACATCCT
>Ga0206942_1229_pt1 | contig 15700 bp, 16 predicted proteins | sample Alteio_BWOrgHeat_6_FD_153253 | JGI IMG/M metagenome (GOLD analysis project Ga0206942, IMG submission 153253) | Enriched cells from forest soil in Barre Woods Harvard Forest LTER site, Petersham, Massachusetts, United States -... | ecosystem: Environmental > Terrestrial > Soil > Temperate forest > O... | reverse complement strand
GAGAAATATTATCAGGAAACGGCGACTTAGTTCCGTGTACAGCCGGCATTTCGGTGCTTTTATTTTTTTTAGTGGAAGGCATGGTTTAGCAAACCAAATAATTATGCCAAAGCGATAGGCAAATAAAAAAACTGCTCCTGATTAATTTTTATTTTTTTGACAGTATTTGATAAAGTTTAATCACTGCAAAAATATTTTTTCTTATAAACTAACGGTCGTTTAACATGATTTTAGTAATGGCAGATTAAATTTTTTTCATTGCAATACATCTTATATACACATTAGTTAATTTATAAAATTTATATAGTATGAAAAGTATTTTATTCTCAATTAAAGAATTCTTCAGCGTTAAGAATGGCTATGTATTACTTCCAAGTAATGTTTAGAAAAAAAGCTCTTAGGAATTTCCAGTCCCGTATTTAACGGGACTTTTGTGTTGTAAACAAATATGCAATCAATAAACTAAATCTTCATAAGCTGCCTGCAATTCATTATACGCATGCTGATCGTTTGCAATTTTAGCTTCTGCCATTCCTTTTTCATACCATTCAATTGCAAGTTGTTTTTCATTATTTCTTTCCAGTAATTTTCCTAAATGATAATAAGAGCCAATATAACCAGGTGACTCTTTCAGTATTGATTCAAATAAAATTCTTGCTTCGTTATCTTTTTCCAGTTTAATATATTCAAGTGCGAGTGCATGCCTTAAAAAATTATCAAGAGGCATCTGCTGTAAATATTGAAGCAATTTTTCAACTCGGTCCATTCATCAAAAATAAAAAAACATTAGAAGCTTATTCTTTTACAATAATAAAAGCCACCATGAGATGGCTTTTATTAAAGATTATCAAAACAGGTTATTCTATTCTTAAACTTTGAGTAATTACATTGCCTGTACCTGTTGTAACACTTAAATAATAATTTCCTTTGGGAATATGCAGGTTTACATTCCATGTATTTACGCCTGCATTTACCGTTCTTGATTCATTATAAAGCTGCTGACCCAGCATTGCTGTAACATGCATTGTAACCCGTTCAGCTTTTGTTGAAGTATAAGTAATATGCAAAGTGCCATTTGATGGATTTGGAGAAAAATTCAGTTTGTTTAATGCGCTATTATTAAATGACGATGCATTTTCAAATTGTGCAGCACCATACGATACGTGGTAAATACTTCCATCGCCCAAATTACATACATACATCTCGTTATTTTTATCTTCTCCAAAAGAAGAATAAGCACCATCATCTCCATTGTAAACCGTTTTTACTGTCCAATTGCCGCCTTGCTTATATAGCAATCTGAATAATCCGCTGCAATAATCTGTAAAAACATATTTGCCATATAAGGCAGAATATTTTGTGCCACGATAAACGAAGCCGCCGGTGATAGAACAATCGCCGGTTGAATCTGCATGCGGATATTCATAAACAGGAAAAGTATAAGCAGAACGCGGCTGGCAACCAGAATCATTGTAAGAATGATTTCCTTCATAACAACGCCATCCGTAATTATGCCCTCCGTCGCCTTTCGGTTGTACATCAATTTCTTCCCATAAATTCTGGCCTACATCAGCAATAAAAATGTTTTTGGTAAGCGCATCAAAACTCCAACGCCAGGGATTGCGAAAACCAAGATTCCATATTTCAGGCCTGTAACCTGGTGTATTAAGAAAAGGATTATCTGCCGGTATTTGGTACGGGTCTCCGTGATGTACATCAATGCGCAGCATTTTACCCAAAAGGCTTTGCGGATTTTGCGAATTAAAGTGCGGGTCTCCGCCGCTGCCGCCATCACCCATGCCGATGTATAAATAACCATCAGGTCCAAAACGGGTGCAACCACCATTATGATTTGAAAAGGGCTGGTCTATTTCAAGAATAAATTTTTCTGTATTTTTATTGGCAAGATTTGCATTCGAAATTCTTACCCTGAACCTTGAAATTTGCGTATTGCCGCTTTTATTGATATAGTTTATATAAAAATAGCCGTTAGAAGCATAATTGGGATCAAAAGCAAGGCCTAATAAACCTTGTTCGCCGTTATACAAAACCCTGTCAGTAATATCAAGATATGGCTTTGAGTTACGCTTGCCTGCAGAATCACAAATAAAAATCTTCCCCTCTTCGTCTACAACAAATAAGCGGCTGTCACCACAATTTTCAATACCAACAGGATGGACGTAGCCTGAAGAAAATTTTGTAAGTTTAAATTGTTGCGCATTTGCAATAAACAAATATGCAAGGAGCAACATGAGCAGTGTAGATTTTTTTTTCATGTGTGTGTTTTTTATTATGAAAAAGTATTGGCATATAAAAGTTTTCTTTGCCGGTACAAATGAATGTAAATAGCAAGCAAAAATTCAGCCTGAATTATTTTCAAATAATCAAGATCAAAAAAATTAAACCGTAATTATTATTTTGAACGCATCATTTGTATAAATTCATCAAACAAATAACGGCTGTCGTGCGGGCCTGGTGTGCTTTCCGGGTGGTATTGCACACTAAACGCAGGTTTGTTTTTCATGCGGATGCCTTCTATACTTTCATCATTCAGGTTCAGGTGAGTTATTTCAATTTCGGTATTGTTTTTTACAGCTTCCGAGTTAACACCGAATCCATGGTTTTGCGTAGTGATCTCGCAACGGTTTGTAATAAAATTTTTTACAGGATGATTTAAACCTCTGTGCCCATGATGCATTTTAAATGTAGGAATATCGTTTGCCAAAGCCAGCAATTGGTGCCCAAGACAAATACCAAACAAAGGTTTATTTTCTTTTAATAATTCCTTTACTGTATCAATTGCATAAGGCATTGCTGCAGGATCTCCCGGACCGTTTGAAATAAAATATCCATCGGGGTTGAAGGCCGTTATTTCTTTTACAGAAGTTTTTGCAGGAAATATTTTTATATATGCCCCGCGATTAGCAAGCGAAGTAAGAATGTGCTTCTTTACTCCATAATCAACCACTGCAATTTTTAAAGCAGCATTTGCATCACCTGCTTCATATATTTCTTTTGTGCTTACAACAGATGCCAGCTCAAGCCCATCCATATCCGGTACTTTATCCAGTTCGTCCTGCAATGTTTTTTTATCCGTTATTTCAGAGGAAATAATACAGTTCATTGCACCGCTGTTTCTTATATGCGCCACTAATGAGCGTGTATCAATACCTTCAATGGCAACAATATTATTGTTTTTAAGGTAGGCATCAAGGCTGTCTGATGCTTTGTATCTCGAAAATTTTTCTTCAAGATTGCGCCCTATCAATCCGCGTATTTTTACACTGCTGCTTTCCTGGTCAAGATTATTTATACCATAATTGCCAATATGCACATTGTTCATTATAAGCACCTGGCCGTAGTAACTGGGATCAGTAAATACTTCCTGGTAGCCCGTCATGCCGGTATTAAAACATATTTCACCGGTGGCAGTTCCAATTTTACCAAATGCTTTGCCTTGAAGAAAAGTGCCGTCCTGGAGAAGAAGAAATGCTGATTGTTGTGTGTTGAACATTTTTTGAAAGTAGTTTCAAAATGCAAAAAAAAGGTTTGCTTTTCAAATTATATGATAAAGTTTTCCAGATGTTATTTATAAAGCCCAAAACCAAATTGTTTACGCTTATGTAAAATTGTAAACCAAAGTAGATAATTAATTATTTTAGCCGCCATTTGAAAAAATAATCTCAATGAAAAAAATTCTTTATGTTTTTAGCCTGATGCTTATAACATCGTCGTTTGCTTTTGCTCAAAACAAAAATTTCACTGTTATAAAAAATAATGCTGCAACATCCATAAAAAACCAGGGCCATTCGGGCACCTGCTGGTGCTTTTCATCAACGGCAATGACGGAGAGTGAATTGCTTTTATTAAATAAACCAGCACTTGATCTTTCCGAAACATTTACCGTGTATAATCTTTATATTGATAAAGCAATAAAATACATCCGCCGCCGCGGCAGCACCCGTTTTTCAGAAGGCGGCCTTGGACAAGATATGCTGAATGCAGTGGCCAATTACGGCGCAATGCCGCAGGAAATTTATCCTGGTGCCGGAAGAGATACGATCATGAATCATGATTATAAACTGGAAGCTGTTTTAAAAACTTATCTCGATAGTGTTCTCGCTGCAAACCCTGATACCATTCCTGCTAACTGGAAAGATGGTTATATACAAATTCTGCAAAGCTATTTAGGAACACCTCCTGCTGAATTTGATTATAACGGCAAACAGTATACACCGCAAAGTTTTGCTGCTGAATATATACCTGAAAAGCCTTCAGATTTTATCGGCTTAACATCATTCACACACCATCCCTTTTATACATCGTTTGTAATGGAAGTACCGGATAATTATAACAGCAATGCTTATTATAATCTGCCGCTTGATGAATTGATCAATACAGTAAAACAATGCATTGAAAAAGGATATACATTAACCTGGGATGCAGATGTAAGCAATGCTGGTTTTCGCCAGCGTAAAGGTGTTGCAATGTGGACAACGGGTACAAATGATTCAACAGCGTTTCCAAATTTTACAGAGCTTTCTTTTACTCAAAACATAAGACAGGATTTATTTGATAAACAGGTAACACAGGATGATCATTTGATGCAGATAACCGGCATTGCAAAAGATGAGAACGGTGCAGCATATTTTATTGTAAAAAATTCATGGGGTGAAGTTGGGCCGTATAACGGATATATTTATGTAAGCATTCCTTATTTCGCTATAAATACCATTTCTGTATTGGTGAATAAAAAAGCTTTACCAGATGAAGAGCTGAATAAGCTTGTGATAAATAATTAATGTTATTAACTCTTTTCCATCGCCTTCATATATGTTGAAAGGTCTTTATCTCCTCTCCCGCTTAAACAAATTATAGTAACATCGTTTGGTTTAAATTTCATTTGATGCAAAGCTGCCAGCGCATGTGCACTTTCAAGCGCAGGAATAATGCCTTCCATTTTTGTAAGATTGAATGCGGCTTTCAACGCTTCTTCATCCGTTGCAGATAAAAATTTTGCGCGTCCGCTCTCATACAAATGTGCATGCATAGGGCCAATTCCCGGATAATCCAATCCCGCTGAAATACTGTGCGGCTCTACAACCTGGCCATCATCTGTTTGCATTACCAAGCTTTTGCTGCCATGCAAAACACCGGGTTTTCCAAGTTGCGTTGTAGCCGCACTCATACCGCTGTTGATGCCACAGCCTGCTGCTTCAACAGCAACTAACTGAACAGAAAGATCATCAAGAAAATGATAAAATGCACCTGCTGCATTGCTGCCGCCACCAACACAGGCAACAACATAATTTGGTAATTCAATTCCTGTTTTTTCTTTTAATTGTTTACGCATTTCTTCACTGATCACACTTTGAAAACGCGCTACCATATCAGGATACGGATGCGGTCCAACCACAGAACCAATAACATAATGCGTATCATTCGGATTATTTATCCAATCTCTTATTGCTTCATTGGTTGCATCTTTTAAAGTCTGGCTTCCGCTGGTTGCAGGTACAACAGTTGCACCCAACATTTGCATGCGTGCTACATTCGGTTGTTGTCGCTCCATATCTTTCACGCCCATATACACAATGCATTCAATGCCTTTTAATGCACACACAGTTGCCGTTGCTACTCCATGCTGACCAGCGCCTGTTTCTGCAATAATTCTTTTTTTGCCTAAACGTTGTGCTAATAAAACCTGGCCAATAGCATTATTAATTTTATGCGCACCGGTATGATTTAAATCTTCGCGCTTTAAATAAATTTTCGTGTTAAACTGTTTACTTAAACGTTCTGCTAAAAACAATGGCGTTGGCCTTCCTGCATAATCATGTAATAAATTTTGAAACTCCTTTTGAAACCCATCATCATACATTATCTGCAAATATTTTTCACGCAGTTCTTCCACATTGCGGTACAGCATTTCAGGAATATAAGCACCGCCAAAATTTCCGTAATAACCAAAAATGTTTGGAGATTTATAAGTGCCTTTATTATTTGGAGTTGTTATGTTTATCATTACTCGTTGATTGTTGTAAGAATTATTTTTATGTGACCAACTTTTGCTTTTCAATTGAGCACGGTTGTGTCGCACACTGCAGCGATTGGAATGGAATTAGCTTCTTCGATTAATTGCCAAATATCATTCTCATTCAAAAAGTCTGATTTACTATTAAGTACTCCAATTTCTATTTCATATAAATTACTTGTTTTAGATTTTTCGGATTTTCCTAAAATTTGACCTTTTTCAATTTGCTCACCATTTTTTACAAAAATTGTATCAAAAAAAGTATAAGCATAACTATACTTCGAGCCTTTAACTAAAACTGTTTTATAATTATGATCAATTTCTAATATAGCTAAAACAGTACCTGATGTCATTGAAATTACTTCTGAATCTTTTGAACAAGCAAAAACTTTATATTTATCATCAGGTACTACAGATTCGCAAGTAAAATGACCATAAATAATTGAATTTGAAAATGGATAAAAATTTACTTTTCCTAGTAAAATATTGCATTCACTTTGTGAATAAGATTGGAAGCAAAACAACATCGAGAGGATAATCAATATTTTTTTCATTGTCATTCTTTTTTCTTCAACACACTAACATCAGCATCTAATCCAGTTATCTCTTTTATCTTTTTCACAAAATCTGTTTGCATATCTGCAGGCATATTTCTTATGCGTGCAGTAGCATGCGAAGTATTAGGAACCGTATATCTTTTTGAATTTACTTTATCAGAAACAATTACGCCGGCTGATGACCATGTATCAAAACCACCATAGATGTACAACATATTATTTCCCTTTTCTGCTAAGAAATTCTGAACATTGACGTTTAACATAGAATCATATTCTTTTACAGGTGCATTCTTCGGCGGAAAAATTCCCGAAGGATTGGAAGTAAAATATTTCAGGTATTTTTTAAACGGCTCAATATTATAACCATAATAACCGCTTTGCGTTTGCGCCTGGTAATAATGCGCTTCAAATGGTTTTAATTCCTCATCGGCAAAAGAAGAAATACCATCATTTTTCAACAGGCATTCAATATAATCATCAACATTTTTATTGGAAGGTACACTATTGCAATTGCCATTGTATTGCCAGAATGAAAAAGAAAATTCAAGCACAGCATATTCAAAAGATTTTCCAATGCTGCCTGTATAAGTATAATGGAGGTCGGCGCCGCGTGAATACCATTTTAGTTTTTCCAACACTTCATTTTCATGTTGTAAAAGAAATGTTTGAAAATCGAATATTTTCTTTCTGCATTCGGGTGTGCTTATCGTATCGAAGAAATGATAAATTCTCAAGTCTTCGAGGCTGTTATCCAACGGCGCAACATAAGGAACAGCTAAGTCAACATCACCCGGATAAAAATATTTATAGTAGATAGTTGTTTCACCGCCTTTGCTAATACCGGTGCTAATAAATTTATTTTTATAGATTGTTTTAAACAATTCATTTATTTTATGATAATCTGCTGTTGCCTGTTCTAGCGTTAAATATTGCCAGTCTATTGAATCTGGCAGCGACTTACCATAATAACGGTATTCAACATCCAAATTATTGGCACCTAAAATTTGTTCAAGTTCATTGCCTGTCCCTCCATTCCAAAGCCAGTAACCCTCTGTTTCCATCACTGTTGGTTTATCAAATCCTTTGTGCGTTAATCTAACACGCTGATAAAAAAAACCTTTTTCCGCATGTTGATGATCCAGAGGTTGTTTGATCAACAAATCATATTGCAAATATTTATCTGTTGCTTTTGAAATTTTTGTAAATGAAACATCAGGCAAATTATATAATGCTTTTTCCAATAAAGCTTCATCGTCTTGTGCTTTCAGGGAAACCAGGCTAATTGCAAAACATAAGGTAAGCAGTATTTTCATTATGTAAGTTTTTAAAAAATTGATTATAACATCAGTTGCATGAAAGTCAGGTCAAGCCATTTATCAAACTTAAAACCGACTTCTTTAAAATAAGCTACTTCAACAAAACCAAATTGTTTATGCAACGCAATGCTTGCTTCATTATCGGCAACAATACCTGCAATAATTGTATGTAGTTTCATTTCTTTAGCAGCATTAATCAAAGGTTGCAACAATAATTTCCCAATGCCTTTGCCCCGACAATCTGCTTTTACATACACAGAATTTTCAATAGAGTACTTATATGCCTGCCAGTTTCTGAATTGCCCGAATGTGCTGAAGCCAACAACCATATTATTTTCTTCAGCAACAAACACAGGAAAATTTTCTTTTTGTTTTTGAGCAAACCAATCTTTGCGCATTTCTAAAGTATGCAAGTCATATTGAAAAACTGCTGTTGTATTTGTGATTATTTCATTATAAATATCCAGCATTTGCTGTATATCATTTTCTGTTGCGTGGCGAATAATAATCATGATGAAATCTTAAACAGTTTCAATAAAGAGGTTCGGCAAATATGGTTCGTTCAATTTCCTGCGAAAAGCTTTTATCATCTCAATATCCTTTACACCAGGCATCATTTCAAATTTGCTGTTTATATCAACCGCAAACAAATCTTTTGCAACAGGATGCTGTTGAAATTTTTTTATTTCATCTGCATCTTCAGGTGCAATTCCTCCTGCTAAAAAAAATGGTTTATTTATTTTAAGGTCTTTTAAAATTTGCCAGTTGAATTTTTTTCCGCTGCCGCCAAAAGCAGTTGTTTCTGTATCAAACATAAACATGTCAGCAGCGTCATAATAATCTTTAATCTTCCATTCCACATTATCATCATCAGTTAAGCGGAATACTTTTATAACCGTTATGTAGTTGGAAATTTTTTCGCAATAACGCGGTGATTCATTCCCATGTAATTGCACCAGGTATAAACCGCAATCATCAACTGTTTGCAATAATTCATCCGCATCTTCATCTACAAAAATTCCTACCTTGTTTATTTTACCACGAATTTTTTTTATTGCTGTTGATGGCAGTGTTTTATGCACATATCTTGGTGAACGCCGGTAAAAATTAAAACCCGCAAATTCAATTCCCTGTTCATTTAACTGTCGAACCTGGTTTATATCCGTTAATCCGCATACTTTAATTCTCATCTTAATTTTGCTTTAAGCTGTTTCATAAAATCAGCAAAAGCAATCGCAGGTTTTTGCGTTCTCATAAACGCTTCACCAATTAAAAAACCTTTAAAGCCAAGATTTTGTAATGTGATGATTGTATCAATATCATTAATCCCGCTTTCAGAAATAACCGGTCTATCAGCAGGCATAAATTCTATTAAGTGCATAGATGTTTTTATATCGGTAACAAATGTTTCAAGATTGCGGTTGTTAATCCCGATAATATCAACTTCATCACAAATAAATTCTATTTCTTCTTTTGAATGAATTTCAAGCAACACTTCTAAATTTAATTCCTTTGCTTTTGCAGCAAGTTGTTTTATTTTTTCTTTTGATAAACATGCCGCAATTAAAAGAATAACATCAGCGCCGTAACTTTTTGCTTCGTATAACTGGAACTCATCTATTATAAAATCTTTTCTTAGCAGCGGAATATCAACTTCAAGGCGTGCAATTTTTAATTCCGCAATATCTCCGCCGAAAAATGTTGCATCCGTCAAAACAGAAACAGCAGCAGCTCCATGCTCTTCATATCCCGGAACTACATCTGAAATATGAATCTTTTCATTTATCCAGCCTTTTGACGGAGATTTTCTTTTGAACTCAGCAATAATATTTGGGTTACTCTTTAAAAGTTTTTCTTTTAATGAAATGCCCTGCTTATCAAAATCAACATTCATTGATCTGAAAAAATCAATATCAAGGCTTTCTTTTTTTTCAGCAATTTCTTTTTGCTTTTCAGCGATAATGGTTTCTAAAATATTCATTGTAATGAAATTAATTTTTGTAACACACTGTGCGCTTTCCCACTTTCAAGGCTATCAACTACTGCATAATAAGCATCATTATAAGTTTTATAATTGCCGGTACATTGCAAAGCCATTGCAGCATTTGCCAGCACCACCGCATTCTGCGACCAGCTTCCTTCACCCTGTATAATTTTTATAAAAATCCTGGAGGCTTCTTCAACACTGTTACCTCCATAAATACTTTCCGGTGCTACAAAGCGCTTACCTAATTCAAGAGGTGTTTTAATTTTTTCACCTTCCCTGGTAATTATTTTGGTATCATCGGTAAGCGATATTTCATCATAACCATCAAGGCTGTGAATGATAGTAAATGATTTGCCGGTTTGCTGTAAAAGATAATTATAAATTCTCGCCATTTCCAAATTATATACACCTACCAACTGAAACTGCGGCGAAGCAGGATTTACCATTGGCCCAAGCATATTAAAAAAAGTTCTGAGGCCAATATTTTTGCGGATGGGCGCAACTGTTTTTAAAGCCGGGTGAAATAATGGCGCATGCATGAAACAAATATTTGTTTCTTCAATTTCTTTATTTAGTTGATGGCTGTCATTTTTAAATTTATAACCCAGCTTCTCCATTACATTGGATGCACCGCTGATTGATGAAGCGCCATAGTTGCCATGCTTTGCAACTTTTTGACCTGTGCCTGCAACAATAAAACATGCAAGTGTTGAAATGTTGAATGTGTTCTTCCCATCACCGCCGGTGCCTACTATATCAAGTGTTTTTTGATTGCCAAGATCAACCTTTACGCAAAGTTCAAACAGTGCATCACGAAAGCCCTGCAACTCTTCTATAGTTATACTGCGCATTAAAAACACCGTAATGAAAGCTGTAACTTCTGTTTCGTTATACAAGCCTTTTGAAATATTTATCAATATCTCTTTAGCGCTTTCATACGAAAGTGTTTTGTGTTCAAATAAATATTCTAAGATTTTTTTCATTACTATTTTTTTAACCAGTTCCTCATAATTTTTTCGCCGTCCGGTGTTAATACACTTTCCGGATGAAACTGCACACCTTGCACATCAAAAGTTTTATGTTGTAATGCCATAATGAAACCATTTTCATCTTCTGCTGTTATTTCTAATTCACCGGGAAAATTTTCTTTGCTTACAATCCATGAATGATAACGGCCAACGGGAAATGTTTCAGGCAAGCCTTCAAGAAGTTGATTGTTGACAGTTGACTGTTGACCGATCACCTTTCTCACCGGCGTTGCCACACCATGAAATACGCTTGATAAATTAGTGAGGGTTCCGCCAAATGCTTCGCCAATTGCCTGGTGGCCTAAGCATACACCAAGTATTGATTTTGTTGCTGCATATTCTTTTATTAATGGTAATAATAATCCTGCTTCTGACGGAATGCCCGGACCCGGCGATAAAATTATCTTATCATAATCTTTCACTTTCTCTAATGGTATTTGGTCGTTGCGGTATACGTCCACTTTCTCATGTGTTATTTTTTCAACCAAATGCACAAGATTATAAGTAAATGAATCGTAGTTATCAAAAATCAAAATCTTCATTAGTTATGAATTATAAATTATGAGTTATAAGTTTTCTTACTTGTGATGATCGCACTTCTAATCATTTTTAAAACCTCTGTTGATTCAATATGAATACTTTCAAATTCTTTGGAAGTCAGATAATTTGTTTCTTTCAACAGTTCAAGCCAATAAATTGTTTCATCACATTCCTTTTGTGCAATTCCTAATTTGTGTATAAAATCAGCTTTACTTTCCGCATTTTGAGCTTCTCTAATTAATGCGCCAATAGCTGTTCCGCTTCGTAATAATTGTTTACTCAAAACGTATTCTTTCTTATCGGTTATTAAATATTGATAAAGTTTTATAATTCGAATAGCAGACAGAAAACTTTTGTTTTTAAGTATGCTTTAACTCATAACTTATAGTTTATAACTTATAACTCTTCAGCAATTACAATCGCCTTTTTAAGTGCGCTTAATTTATTGTTTACTTCCTGTAACTCATTTTCCGGTTGCGATGCTGCAACAATACCTGCGCCTGCCTGGTAATGCAAAGTGTTTTCTTTACTTAAAAATGTGCGTATCATAATTGCTGTATTGCAACTGCCATCAAAACCGATAAAACCGATACAGCCCGCATAATACCCGCGAATGGTTGGCTCATATTCATCAATCAGTTGCATGGCTTTAAATTTTGGCGCACCGCTTAAAGTGCCCTGCGGAAATGTGAGTGCCAACAGTTCAAAAGGGTTTGCATCTTTGCGCGTATTGCCAACAACTTCGCTTACCAAATGAATTACATGTGAATAATAATGTACCTGCCTGAAATGATTTACAAGAACATTATCGCAACATCGGCTAAGATCATTTCTTGCGAGATCAACAAGCATAGTATGTTCTGCATTTTCCTTGGCGTCTTTTAAAAGCTCTTCGGTAAGCGCATTGTCTTTTTCATCATTGCCTGTACGTTTAAACGTGCCTGCAATAGGATGAACAATTGCTTTTCCGTTTTTAATAATCAACTGCGATTCGGGGCTTGAACCCATTAATTTATAATCTCCATAATCAAAATAAAATAAATACGGCGATGGATTAATGCTGCGCAATGCACGGTATACATTAAACTCGTCACCTGTAAATTTCTGGCAAAACCTTCTGCTTAAAACGATCTGAAAAACGTCGCCGCGAAAACAGCTTTTTATTCCTTTTTCTACAATTGAAATGTAATCTTCATTCATCATGTTTTTTTCTTCATGCATATTGCATTTAAAAGGGAAAACAGGAACGTCTTTGCTTTTTATCAATGATTCTACAACTGCCATCCCGCCTTCTAAACCACTAATTACATTCTCACATAAAAACATTTCATCTTTAAAATGATTGATGGCAATTACATACTGATACAACCGGTAGCGCATTACAGGAATTTCAGTAGGCTGATCTTTGCTTTTTAATTGTATTGTTTCAAAAAACTGAACGGCATCATAGGTGCAATATCCAAATAAACCCTGCGCAATTTTTGCATGTTTTTCATCAATTTCATTTACATGGAATTGTTGCATAAAATTCCAAAGAAGAGCAGGCACATTGGTGGCAGTACTGATCTCTTTTTTCTCAGGATTATGACCTGGATATTTTAACTCTATTTCATCATAATTGGTTATTTCAATTCCGCCAATTGCATTAATGCCAATATAAGAGAAGCTGTTTTCTGTAGCATGATGATCGGTGCTTTCCAACAAAATAGTATCACGAAAACGATCCCGAAGCCGGAGGTAAATGCCAACCGGCGTGAACACATCAGAAAGCATTTTTTTATATCGTGTTTCTATTTCAATTTTTTTTACCATGATTATGTGTATTTATTTTATAGCCTGTTATAGTTTTAAACTTTGAATTATACCAGGCAAAATACAGTTACTTAATTCATAACATTACTGCAATAAAAAGCCCCGACAAGTATTACGTCGAGGCTAAGTTATATACATTATAAAAGGCAACGCCATTTACAAGCCCCGAGCGGAGTTTGTATGCCACCACCAATTAATATTTAAAATATATTTTTTCATTGCCAGTGCGAATATGAAAAACAAAAATGAGATTTCAAAAAATTGTTTTTTTTAAATAGATTACAATTATAAATTTAAATCCGAAAACTAACTATAATGTTCCCTTCAGCAATATTGAAAACAATAACCTGGCTATTACCAACCCATCTTTTGGCGCAGGTTTATAATATGTGCAGTATGATGTTTGCCATGCCATGCGTACATGCCAAGCAATTCCCACAAACTTATTTTCTTTTTATTTTCAGGATGAAATACTGTACGTTCCCAATCTTCTTCACTTAAGCTTTTTATTGTTGCGTATAATCTTTCATGCAACGCATGTAATAAGGTTAATGAAATATTTACCGGAAGCGTTTTTACGTCTTCAAGTTTTGCCCATGCATCCTGGTCGTAAGGTTTTATAGTTGGATTATCTTCGGTAAGTCCAAGCTTAAAACGCATGTAAGCATTCATGTGGCTGTCTGCAATGTGATGTATTAATTGATGCACTGTCCAACCGTTTTCACGGTAAGGTGTTTCAAGCTGGTATGCATCAAGATTCTGAACTGCTAGTTCTAATTCTGAGGGAAAAAATTTTATATCAAGCAACCATTGCTCTTTTTGTTTTTGGGAGAATGGCTGTGGCAAATATTTGCCTTTTGGATAACGTATGTCTTCGGCCATAAACAGGAATTATATTATAAAATATCAGTGAGAAGTGAGACGGAAGACGTGAGATGAAAATATCAATTGTTTATAGGTAATCTCCCGCTTCACATTGAATTTTATTTTGCCAAACTTTGTATTACATCATATTTGGTAACGATGTGGTAATCGCCTTTTTCATCTTTTGCCAATACAGCGCCATTGCCTTTATTAATCAGGCCTCCCAAACGTTCGACCGGCGTATCAAATTCAACAACAGGATAAGCTCGGTCCATAATGCTTTCAACACTTGATTCTTTTAGTTCAGGACTATCAAATATTTTCTGGAACAAACCATTTTCACTTATAGCACCAACAGGTCCGTCGCCATTTATCACAGGAATATTTTCTATATCATATTTCTTCATCAGTTCAACTGCCTCGGCAACGGTTTGCTTTGGATTAATGGTAACCAGTTTTTTCACTGCCCTTGAATTTACAATGTCTTTAAATGTTTTCACATCTAAAAATCCGCGCTCCATCATCCATTGATCATTATAAATTTTTGCAACATACCTGCTGCCATGATCATGAAAAATGCAAACGACCAAATCATCCTTCTTTAATTTATCTTTTAACTGCATTAATCCCTGTACACAACTGCCTGCGCTATAACCTATAAAAATGCCTTCTTCTTTTGCAATGCGCCGCGCCATTACAGCGCCATCTTTATCTGTTACCTGTTCAAAATAATCAATCACACTCATATCATAATTCAAAGGGACAAAATCTTCACCAAAACCTTCGCTTATATAAGGATGCACTTCATTCATATCAATCTCACCGGTGCGGAAATATTTTGTAAGCAACGAACCATATACATCAATTGCCCATATTTGTATGTCAGGATTTTTTTCTTTAAGATACATGCCAACACCAGTAACTGTTCCGCCTGTACCTGCTGTTACAACAACATGCGTAACCTTACCTTCAGTCTGCTCCCATATTTCCGGACCAGTGGTTTCATAATGTGCCAAACGGTTGGCAAGATTATCATACTGATTGCATAAATAAGAGTTCGGAATTTCCTTTTCTAACCTGCGGGCAACAGAATAATAGCTGCGCGGATCATCAGGCTCAACATTGGTTGGGCAAACAATCACCTCCGCACCTACGGCTTTTAATATATCCATTTTCTCTTTGCTTTGCTTATCTGTTGTAGTGAAAATGCATTTATACCCTCTCACACATGCTGCTAAAGCCAAACCCATTCCTGTATTGCCGCTCGTGCATTCAATAATAGTTCCGCCAGGTTTAAGCTTGCCTTCTTTCTCAGCAACCTCTACCATTTTTAAAGCCATACGGTCTTTTATTGAATTGCCTGGATTAAAATAATCCACTTTTGCCAGCACAGTGCATGGCAGATCTTTGGTTATTTTGTTTAGTTTGATGAGTGGTGTATTTCCTATTGTTTCTAAAATATTGTTCAGCCACATATTTACAGCGTTTGCGCAAATTTACACTTTTACAAGTGATGGCTTTTCTCTGAAAGAATTATAGTATTCCTGGGAAGTAAAAGAGTT
>Ga0206942_1219_pt1 | contig 15863 bp, 14 predicted proteins | sample Alteio_BWOrgHeat_6_FD_153253 | JGI IMG/M metagenome (GOLD analysis project Ga0206942, IMG submission 153253) | Enriched cells from forest soil in Barre Woods Harvard Forest LTER site, Petersham, Massachusetts, United States -... | ecosystem: Environmental > Terrestrial > Soil > Temperate forest > O... | reverse complement strand
GTGGAAGATCATCGTGCTCAAATAGCGGAAATCCATTTCGGCGCTGACCAGGTAAAACTCCCACATGCGGCAGAATTTTTCGTCATAGATTTTGGCGGCCTTGTCCCAGTTGTCGCGGAAGCGTTTTTGCCAGTCGCGCAACGTGTAGGCGTAGTGCATGCGCAAAACTTCGATATCGGTCATCAGCAGGTCTGATTTTTCGAGGACTTTGGTAACTTCCGACAGCGCCGGGGCGTAGCCGCCGGGGAAAATATATTTACGCAGCCACGGGTTGGTGGTGCCGGGGCCGTCGAGACGGCCGATGCAGTGGAAAAAGGCGATGCCGTCGGGTTTGAGCAATTGTTTGGTTTTTTCAAAAACTTCCTTGTAAAAACCGGCGCCGATATGCTCAAGCATCCCGACGGAAACCACACGGTCAAATTCGCCGGTCATGGTGCGGAAGTCTTTTTGCAGGAAGCGTACTTTATCTGCAAGTCCGGCTTCCTTGGCGCGTGCATTGGCCTTGGTTGCCTGTTCGCCGGAAAGCGTAACGCCAGTGACGTCAACGCCGCAGGTGCGGGCGAGGTACATGGCAAGCCCGCCCCAGCCGCAACCGGCGTCAAGCACTTTCATGCCAGGTTCAAGGCGGAGTTTTGAGGCGACGTGGCGGATTTTATCCTGCTGCGCCTGTTCGAGGCTGTTGCCTGGGTCGGTGTAATAGGCGCAAGTATAGTGCCAGTCATTATCGAGGAAAAGCTCGTATAATTTATCGGAAATATCATAATGCGGCGCGACGTTTTTGAAAGCCTTGCCGACCGGGTTATATTGCTGGATTTTCTGGGTCACCGGCGTGAGTTTGGCGGCGATTTTTTCCAAAATGGTCGGTTTGGAGACGGCGAAATTTATCGCCAGCAGCGAGAGGAAATCATTCAAATTGCCTTCTTCCAGAGTCAGCGTGCCGTTCATATAGGCTTCGCCGATGTAAAATTCGGGGTAGAGGCACAATTTATAATGGAGGGATTTGTTATGCAGCTTGACCGTGGATTTAGGGGTCTGCCCGGCCACGCCGAATCTATGGGTTTTTCCCCGAGCGTCGATTACGGTTAAATCACCGGTTTTTACGAGATAATTGAGCAGTACCGACCATAACATAAGCATTCCCCCAGTTTGTGAGCTTGGTTAAGTAGCAAAAATCACTTATTAATACAAGGAAATAATAGGCCCTAAGCCGACTTTTTTCTTAAAGTTTCATGATGCTGAAAGCTATTATGCTCGGTCTCATATATATAATCGCGCTGGAGCGGAACGGCGCGGATATCCTTGCAAATCTGGAGCTGGAAATTCATCATGTACATGTAGCGGAAATCCATTTCGGCGCCGATTAAATAGAATTCCCACATGCGGCAGAAACGCTCGTCGTAGATTTGCGCGATTTCGGTGCGGTGTTTGTTGAAATTTTCGCGCCAGGCTTTCAAGGTTTCGGCGTAGTGGAGGCGCAGGATTTCGATATCAGTGGCCCACATGCCGGATTTTTCAATCACCGGCAGAACTTCCGAAAGCGCGGGGGCGTAGCCGCCGGGGAAGATGTATTTGCGTATCCACGCCGCGGTGGCGCCGGGGCCGTCCATGCGGCCGATGGAGTGGATGAGGGCGATGCCGGTGGGGGTGAGGAGCTGCTTGACCTTGTCGAAAAACTCTGTGTAATAGTGGACGCCGACATGCTCGAACATGCCGACTGATACTATGCGGTCGAAGCTTTCGTTGAGTTCGCGGTAGTCTTTGAGGAAGAATTTTACTTTGCCTTCCAGACCCTCATCTTTCACGCGCCGGTTGGCGATTTTGATTTGCTCCTCGGATAATGTGACGCCGGTGACTTCGACGCCAAAGGTTTTGGCGAGGTAGATGGCCAGCCCGCCCCAGCCGGAGCCGATATCGAGGACTTTCATGCCGGGTTTCAGTTGCAGTTTGGCGGCGAGGTGGCGTTTTTTATCGAGTTGCGCCTGCTCGAGCGAATTGTTCGGGTCGGTGTAATAGGCGCAGGAATATTGCATATCGGGGTCGAGGAAAAGCCGGTAGAGTTTGTCCGACAAGTCGTAGTGGTGGGCGACGTTTTGTTTGGCTTTGCCGACGGGGTTGTGTTGCTGGATGAAGCGGGCCATGGGCAGGATGAAGCTGAAAAGTTTTTTATGCGGCAATGGCGGCATGTCGTGGTAGTTCATGGCGAAAACTTCGATGACGTCGTAAATTGTGCCGTCCTCGACAGTGATGCCGCCATCCATGTAAGCCTCGCCGAAATAGAGGCTGAAATTCAAGGGGAGTTTGTAGAAGAGGAATTTGTCATGCAGGCGCACGGTGGCGGAGGGTTTGGCACCTTTTTCGCCAAAATCACGGATTTTGTTATGTGAGTCGATTATGCGTAAATGGCCGCGCCTTATGAGTTTTTCGAAGACGGCGTACATTTTAGGCCGCGTCCCGTAATTTTAAGGAACGGCGGTATTTGTAGGCGCTGAATTTGATGTAGTTGTGGCCCATATGGGCGATGACTTTGGTTACGCGCTCTCTAGGTTTGAAGCCGATGGCCTTGATTATCATCGCCACCATTTTTTCGTAATGCTCCTGTTTGTAAACTTCCAGGAGCGTGGCGAAGCAGAGGTTCTTGAAAAACTTGTGGTCATATTCCTTGTACTGGTCGCGGTGGGCGGCGTAATAGGCGTAGGCGAGCTCGTCATCCTCGCTTTCGGAGACGCGGCTGAAGGAAATCAGCAGGCGCTTCAAGCCGCTGAGTTTTTCGCGGGCGAGGTAGGTTTTTAAATTGGTGTAGAAAAGCTTGTAATGGCGGAGTTCGTCGGCGGCAATTCTCGCGCATATTGATTTGAAGACGGGCTCGTCACCATGTTCTTTGAGCATCGTATAATAGGCGGATGTGCCGGCCTCGACGACGCAGCGGGAAATTAACTCGCCGGAGCATGAGCCGCGGATGGAGCCGTCAACGTTTTTTGGCAGCGTGACGCCGGAGGTGAAGGCTTTGAAGCTTGCCTCGAAATTGAAACTTGGATCGGCGAGCTCGGCCCATTTGCGCAAGACCTGGCCGTGCTGGATTTCCTCTAATGCCCAGGCATCGGCGAGTTTTTGGAATTCGGGGTCTTGGTGGAAAACTTCTTTTAGGTAACGGGCATAATCGCTGCCGTTATGCTCAACCATACAGGCGGCTTTGGCGAGTGAAACCAGTTCCGGCTTTACTTTTGTGGCGTCGAATTCGTGCCATTTTATATCGTCAAGAGTCCAGTGCTGCATGGGGCGGATTATAGGGGATGAGAATTTAATGTAAAACTGTATTTCCTAAATAATTATGCGTTTGGCGCCAAACCTAACGGGATTTTTATGGGGTTGTAAAAGATTTTAATACTCTCTAAAAGTAACTATGCAACAAGCTAATACTGCTCTAAAAATTCTGCAGAAAACATATGGTTACAGCGGTTTCCGCGGCCAGCAGGGGGAGGTTATTGATTATGTAATTGGCGGCGGCGATGCGTTTGTGCTGATGCCGACGGGGAGTGGGAAATCACTGTGCTACCAGATTCCGTCGCTGTGCCGCGATGGGGTCGGGGTGATTATTTCACCGCTGATTGCGCTGATGCAGGACCAGGTGGCGGGCTTGAACCAGTTGGGGATTCGGGCGGCGGCGGTGAATTCCAATATTGATGCGGTGAGTATTGAGCGCACCAAAAAGCAAATCCGCAATGGCGAAATTGATATGGTTTATGTCGCGCCGGAACGGTTATTGATGCCGGATTTTCTGGAGCTGTTGGCGGCATCAAAAGTGGCGCTGTTTGCGATTGATGAGGCGCATTGCGTTTCGCAATGGGGGCATGATTTTCGGCCGCATTATACTCAGCTTTCATTGCTGGCGGAGAAATTTCCCCATGTGCCGCGCATTGCTTTGACGGCAACTGCGGATGCGCCGACGCGAAAAGATATTGTTGAGCGCTTGGGTTTGGGCAATGGCAAAACTTTCGTCGCCGGGTTTGACAGGCCGAATATTTATTATGGGATTGCGGTGAAGGCCAATCCGAAACAGCAGGTGCTGGAGTTTATTGCCAAGGAGCATATGGGCGATAGCGGGATTATTTACTGTTTGTCGCGGCAGAATGTGGATGATATGGCGGGGTGGTTGTGTGAAAAAGGTTTCAGGGCGCTGCCTTATCATGCAGGCCTCAGCGGCGATGTGCGGGCGAAGAACCAGGAGCGGTTTTTGCGCGAGGATAATATTATTATGGTGGCGACGATTGCCTTTGGCATGGGGATTGATAAGCCGGATGTGCGGTTTGTGGCGCATATGAGCATCCCGCGCAATATTGAGGCTTATTATCAGGAAACAGGCCGCGCCGGGCGGGACGGCCTGCCCGCCAATGCGATGATGTTTTATGGTATGAAGGACGCGGCGATGCAGCGGAATTTTATCGAAACATCAGGCGCGCCGGATATGCAGAAGCGGATTGAGCATCAGAAATTAAATGCGCTGCTGGGCTTGTGCGAGGCGGCGAGTTGCAGGCGGCAGATTATGCTAGGGTATTTTGGCGATGCCAGCAAGCCATGCGGCAATTGCGACGGCTGTCTCGCCCCGGCGGAAACTTTTGACGGCACGGTGGCGGCGCAAAAAGCCATATCATGCGTTTACCGCACCGGGCAGCGGTTTGGGATTAGTTACCTCATTGATATTTTGCTGGGTAAAACAAGCGAGCGCGTCAGCAATTTCCGCCATGACAAAATCAGCACATTTGGGATTGGCGGAGAATTTGGCAAGGAGCAGTGGCAGAGTATTTATCGCCAGTTGGTGGCGCAGAATTTGCTGCTGGTGGATTTGGAGGCGCATGGCGGTTTGAAAATTACGCCGCAGGGCTTGGCGTTTTTGAAAGAGAAGCGGGAGATAAAACTTGGCAAATATAGCGGCAAAATCAAATCTGCCAAGGGTGATAAAATTAAAAAAGCGGCGGTGGTGTTTGATAATGACGGCGATGAGAATTTGTTTGCGGCATTGCGCGCATTAAGGCTGGAGTTGGCGAAAGCTCAGAACCTGCCGCCTTATGTGATTTTCCATGATAAAACCCTGCGCGAGTTGGCGGTGGCGCGGCCAACAACGTTGGAAGCAATGTCGGGCATCAGCGGCGTCGGCGAGGCCAAGATGCAGCGCTACGGCAAGATTTTTTTGGAGGTGATGGCGGGGTTTGGGGAAAACTAAACTAGCCCGTCGTCGCTCCTAACGGAGCTATGCCGGGCACTGCTTCGCCCAAGATGCCAGCCTCCTGCGTGGCTACGCCACGCGAAGCCCGTCAGGGCGAAGCGTGGTGCCCCCGGTCGGAGTCGAACCGACACATCCGAAGATACTGGATTTTGAGTCCAGCGCGTCTACCAGTTCCACCACAGGGGCAAATATGCAAATGACACCTGTGAACTTATATTATAGGCGCGGGAAAAGACAAGCTTAAAAGATTTTACGCATGGGCTGTGTTATTGTCTTGGGATATGGCGATGGGCAAACGCGGGGAATTTATTCTTGAAGCCGCCGGGCGGGCGGTGCTGGTGGGGTTTTATGCGCTGATGTTGTGGAGCGCGGCGAGGGGTTTCCTTGCGCAGCGCCAGCCGGGGATTTTGCTTTATATCATACTGGATTCGCTGGTGATGGGTTTTGCCCTGCTGCGCAACCCGGCGGCGCGGCTTTCACTATCGCCGGTGGATTGGCTGGTGGCTTTGGTGCCGACATTGCTGCCGTTTTTTATCAGCGGCGGCGGCGCGGATGTGGCGGGGATGGCGGTGCAATATTTGGGCGCGATGATATTGGTTGGCGGGGTGGTTTCGCTGAATTCGAGCATCGGGATTGTGGCGGCTGACCGGGGAATTAAAACCAAGGGACTGTATAAAATTATCCGCCACCCGCTGTTTTTTGGGTATATCACGGCCAATATTGGGGTTTTGCTGGGCAATTTTTCGCGGTATAATTTGCTGTGCGTGGGCGGCGGTTCACTATTCCAACTGGTGAGGATTTTCCGCGAGGAAAAGTTTTTGTCGGCAAACCCGGTTTATCAAAGCTACAAACTGCAAACGCGGTGGCGGCTGTTGCCCGGTATTTGGTAATTATTTACTGTGGCGGAAAGGATAGAGCAATTGCTGCCAGAAGTTTTTGCCGACGTCATCCATGACGCCGAAATTGCGCGGCTGGAGGTTTTTGGGGAAGTAGGCGGTGCGGAAAATGAAATCCCACAGCGAAAATACGCCGCCGAAGTTTTTGTCGAGGGCGGCTTTATCTTTGGCGTGGTGCCAGCGGTGGAAATAGGGGCTGGCGAATATATAGCCGAGCGGGCCGAAATGCCAGGAGACGTTGGCGTGGACGAGGTAGCCGTAGAAACTGCGCAAGGTCAGCGCCAGCGCGACTTCCTTAAAGCCGAAGCCGCAGGAGATGCAGATGCAATAAGTGATGGTGGTGATGATTACGGTTTCCAGCGGGTGGAAGCGCACGGCGCTCAGCCAGTCAATTTCCTTTGAGCTGTGGTGGATGGAGTGGTATTTCCACAAATGCGAACCGTGGAACATGCGGTGGACCCAGTAGGCGATGAAATCGAGCAGGACTATGCTTAAAAGCACCTGGTAAATTTTTATGCTGCCGCTGTCGGCGGAGTTTATGCGCAGCAGCAGGGCGGGCGAGAAGTGCACGGCGATGATGGTCAGCAGGATACCGGCGGTGAAGAGGGTGATGTAGCCGAGGAAAATGGTGATGAACAACCAGTAGGTGAGGTCGAGGCGCGATTCCTTGCGCCATAATTTCTGGCCGGGGGCGGAGGGAAATAGTTTTTGTAATATGATGCACACCGCGCCCAGTGCCATCAGGGTGAGGAATGAGTTCAGTAAACTATGTAAATGTTCCCACATTATTTTTATTTTAGTAGTGCAAACCTTAGGGAATAGTTAAAGGCCGGGGTATTAATTATAGCGCGTTTGTCGTGCTTAAGGTTGAGCCGACTTTGGAAAAAGTGCTGTTGAGCTGGGTACCGAGGAAATTGATGCCGAGGATGAGGACTATGGAAATCAGCGCGGCGAGCAGGCCGTATTCAATAGCTGTGGCGCCGCGGTTATTGCATCTTAATTTATTAAAAGATGTTTTCATAAAACCGCATTCACCATAGGGCCGGGCTTTTTGAGCCCGGCCCCATAGATAAAACTAAAGTGCGTTTGAAGAGCTTAAAGCAGAACCGACTTTAGAGAAGGTGTTGTTAAGCTGGCCACCGAGGAAGGTGATGCCGACGATGATAACGATAGAAATAAGGGCAGCGATGAGGCCGTATTCAATAGCTGTCGCGCCTGATTCCTGTTTGAAGAATTGAGTGAGAGTTTTCATAGTAGTTCCTTTGTTTTTAGGTTTAGTGTTAGTTTTAGTTATCGCGAATAACCCCAGTCTTAGCTGAAGATGTTATATTACTATTCTATATACGGGTGGGCCCGTCTACAACAAAGCAATTTTGAACTATTTATGACAAAAGCATTAAATTATAGTAAATAGCATCACAAATATCACAGAAATTATGGATTGTTCCCCTTCGCGTCTGCTGACGCTCAGATGGAAGGCCGCTTTGCGGGCTCATGGCTGGCTCGCCTACTGGCTCGCATTATTGATTGGCGCCCCGTGCGGGCCTACTGGCCCTCCGATGGCGCACCGCTTCGCTGGCTCATGGCTGGCTCGGCTGCTGCCTCGCTATTATTGATTGTTCCCCTTCGCGGCTCCTGCCGCTCAGATGGAACGCAGCTCCGCGGGCTGATGGCTCCCGGTTCCTAAAGCACGCCAAAGTTTATGATTCAGTATCCCGAGCAACGCGAAGGGCAAGCCCATTGAGGGCGGTAAGCTAGCCCGTAGGGCGAGCGCGGCGCTTGAGCGCAATCAAAAATCCCTACGCGGCTTTTTTGCCTAAAGTCTGCACCAGAATTTCCTGGGCTTCCTTGGTGTTGATTTTGTTGATGGCAGCGTATTCACCGCAGAGGCGGTCAAAGGCTGATTCATAAATCACACGCTCGGAGTAGGAACGGTCCGGGTCATCGACGTTTTTGTGCAGGTCGCGGACGACTTGCGCAATCGCTTCGATATTGCCGGAGTTGATTTTCTGGCCATATTCAGTGGCGCGGCGGCTCCACATGCCGCGTGCGGTTTTGGGGCGACCTTTGAGCACGGTCAGGGCTTTGCCGATCTGCTCGGAGCTGGACAGGCGGCGCAGGCCGACAGCCAAAGCGCGGGTGACCGGCACGCGCAGGGTCATTTTTTCCTTCTCGAAATTGAGGACGTAGAGGGTGACCGCGGTGCCGACGATTTCGGTTTTTTCGATGGAAATCACGTTGCCGACGCCGTGCGTTGGGTAAACCAGATAATCACCGACTTTGAAATCATAGGTTTGGCCTTTGACGGCAGCCGGTTTGACCGGGCTTTTGAAGCTGGCGACAATGGTTGGTTTTTGCACGGCAATGGTTGCTGCTTTTGCTACCGGTTTGGCTTTGGCAGCGGCTTTAGCAGGTTTAACTGCTTTTTTTACCGCCGGTTTGAGCACCGGTTTTTTCAGTTTAACCGTTGTTTTAATTGGCTTTCTGACTTTGGCCTTAGCTTTGGCGGCTTTTGATTTTTGTACAGGTTTGGCAATTTTTTTAACTGCCAGTTTTTTTGAATTAGCTGATACAGATGATTTTTTAACAGTGGAAGATTTAGCCATAGTAAAACAATACCTCTATTAATATTCGTTAAACATTAAATTTAATCGTCCATTAATATAGCATAAATTTTGGGTAAAATCTAGGGTAAAATTTGGGTATTATTAATATATTTTTAAGAATCTCGCTCATTTGCGCAAGGCGGCAGCGAATTTTTCGGCCATTATATTGGTGATTTTGGCGGAAATTTCCTCGATTTCTTTATCCGTCAAGTTCTTGTCTTTTGGCTGTATTTGTACCGAAAGCGCGAGGGATTTCTTGCCCGTCTCAATCTTGTCACCGGTGTAAATGTCGAAAATGCCGACATTATTAATGAGCATGTCGGTTTTGGTGATGGCAGCTATAATATCACCGGCCTTGATTTTTTGGTCGAGGATGAAGGCGAAGTCGCGGCTGGCGCTTTGCAGGTCGGAAATTTCCAATTGTTTGTATTTCTTTTTGCTGGTTGGGATATTTTCAGGGAACATCTCAAACGCGGCGGCGGGGGTTGATATATCGAACAGTTTTAAAATCTTCGGGTGGATTTCGCCAAACCAGCCGAGGCAGGTTTTGCCGAGATATATGCCGCCGCTTTTGCCGGGGTGGTAGTAACTGGGGGCTTCGGCGAGGACGCGGCCCTCGGGGGCATTGGTGGCTTCGAGGCTGCTGAGCAAATCGGCCTTGGCGTCGAAAACGTCAACATCGCGGTAGTCACCGTAAATATTGCGCTCGGCGTTTTTGCCGGTGCGGATGCCGGTGATTATGGTTTGCTCTTTTTCGGCAAATACGGGGCCGATTTCAAAGAGGCTGAGGTTTTTGAAGCCGCGATTAGCGTTTTTGGCGGCGGCTTCGAGGAGGTTGGGGATAATCGACGGGCGCATTTCGGAGAGTTCTACGGAAATCGGGTTTTGCAGTTGCAGTTCTTTTCTACCGCCGCCGAATTTTGCCGCTAGTGACGGTTTCATGAATGAATAAGTCACGGTTTCGATAAGGCCGCGGGCGGCGAGCGCATGGCGCGCGGGATTTTTCAAGGGGGCGGTGGCGGTTTTGAAAGGAATTATTTGTGCCGGGACCTTATCATAACCGTGGATGCGCAGAATTTCCTCGACGATATCGGCGCTGCCTTCAACATCAGCGCGCCATGATGGCGGGGTGATTTGCGAGCCGTTGATTGTGAAGCCGAGGCTGTGCAGGATTTTTTCGGCTTCGGTTTGTGGAATATCGAGGCCACCGAAGGATTTTATTTTGGCGAAGTTGAAATTTATCGGTTTTGGCGTTTCCGGTTTATTGCTGGTGCTCGCGGGGGCGGAAGCCCGGCCGCCGCAGATTTGGATGATGAGCTCAGCAGCTTTGTCGGCGGCGGTTTGGATGTTTTCAGCGTCAATGCCGCGCTCGAAGTGGAAGCGCGAATCGGTGATTATCTGGTGCAGGCGGCCGGTTTTGGTAGTGTTGTCGCGGTCAAACCACGCGGCTTCGAGGAGGATGTTTTTGCTGGCGGTGCTGACGGCAGTTTCCACGCCGCCGATTATTCCGGCCAATGCTACAGGCTTGCCACCTGAGGCGATTACGGTTTCGGAGCCTGTTAGCTCATAAGTCACATTGTTGAGCGCATTTATTTTTTCGCCTTTTGTGGCGGTGCGGACTTCGATATTGCTGGCCAGTTTATCAGCATCAAACACATGCAATGGCTGGCCGAGGTCGAAGAGGATGAAATTGGTGATGTCGACCAGCGCCGAAATGGGTTTTTGGCCTATTGCCTGCAGGCGCTGTTTTAGCCAGGCCGGGCTTTCGGCATTGGTGACGCCGGAGAAATAGCGGGCGGTGTAGTAGGTGGGGGAGGTAATGGAGAGAGGATTTTTGATTTTTGATTTTTGATTTTCGATTTTTAGGGGTTTTAATTTCCCCAATCCTGCCGCTGCCAAATCGCGGGCGATGCCATAGACGCCGAGCGCGTCGGCGCGGTTGGGGGTGATGTTGATTTCGTAGAGGCTGTCGTTGAGGTGAGCGTATTTGGCGTAACTCGTGCCTAGGGGCGCATCGGGCTTGAGTTCGATTATGCCTTCGGCATCGTTGCTAAGCTCAAGCTCGGCGGCGCTGCAGAGCATGCCGTTGGATTCAACATCGCGGATTTTGGATTTTTTAATTTGGAAATTTCCATTGGGAATATTCGCGCCGATTGGAGCAAGCACAACTTTAATCCCGGCGCGGGCATTGGCAGCGCCGCAGACGATTTGCAAAACTTCCGCGCCGTTATTCACTTTGCAAACGCGGAGTTTATCCGCATTGGGGTGTTTTTCGGCTTCAACGATTTCAGCGATTATGAATGGCTCGTATTTTTTGCTGAGGTCGGTGAATGCATCAACTTCAAGGCCGATAGAAGTGAGCTTCGCCGCGATCTCTTGCGGAGTTGCGGTAGTGTCGAGATGTTCGAGGAGCCATGAGTAGGTGAATTTCATTTTTTGATTTTCTTTCTATGAGCTATTACGTCTTGCAAGAGCTTGGGATTTAAATTAGAGATTTCTTCCAATTGCTCAAGTGTTTGCGGCAAGTAAGACTGGTCTATTTTAAATTCAAAAGTAATGCTGTTAGGATAATTATGCAGAGAGCCCTTAACTATAATATGTCCCAAACTATTACTAGTAAGATTAAGCGAAATTATTCCTTCCATATTAAAAAGAACGGCGTTGCCTGAGTTATTTTCATACAATTCTTTAAGCTGACAATAGAACGATATTATTTCGGCAAGCTCAGTATAAACATGAGCTTCTCCACTAAAATATAAAATCTTTACTTTAGCTATTGCTGTGCAGTCAGAGTTTGACTTTATAGCGATTTCAGATAGCGAGAAATATTCCTGTTCCGTCTTTTTTATAGAAAATTCATATGTCATATCAAAACCCATAATGCTGCAACCATCTCAGGTCGCTTTCAAAAAACTGGCGCAAATCTGGGATGTTATATTTCAGCATCGCCATGCGCTCTATTCCTGCGCCGAAGGCGAAGCCGGAATATTCTTCCGGGTTGACGCCGACATTTTTTAATACGTTTTCGTGCACCATGCCGCAGCCCATGATTTCGAGCCACCTGTCACCCCAGCGGATATCAACTTCGGCGCTCGGTTCCGTGAAGGGGAAAAAACTGGGGCGGAACTGCATCTCAAATTCGCTGCCGAAAAACTGGGTGACGAATTCATTCACCGCCCATTTCAAATGCCCGAAATTCACTCCTCTATCAATGTAGAGCGCTTCAACCTGGTGGAACATTGGGGTGTGCGTCATGTCGCTGTCGCTGCGATAGGTGCGGCCCATCGAGAAAATGCGGAACGGCGGTTTGGCCCCATCTTTAATATAATTTTCCATGGCCCGGATTTGCACGGGCGATGTGTGGGTGCGGAGTACGCGAAGCCCCCCCTTTATCCCCCCCGCAAGCGGTGAGGAGAAACCTCCTCCCGCTTGCGGGGGGAGGTTGGAGGGGGGAGCAGATGGCAAATAAAACGTGTCGTGCATCTGCCGCGCCGGGTGGTTTTCGGGGATATTCAGCGCGGTGAAATTATGGTAATCATCCTCAATATTCGGGCCGTCGCGGAATTCAAAACCAAGGCCGGATAATATGGCGGTGATTTCTTCCATGACTTTAGCGATGGGGTGGATTTTGCCCTCGGGTTGCGGCCGCGCGGGGAGGGTGATGTCGACTTTTTCGGTTTCTAACCGGGCGTTGATTTCGGATTCTTCGAGCTGCTCTTTTTTGTCATCGAGGAGTTTGGTTACTTCATCGCGCACCGCATTCACCTGCGCGCCGAAGGCTTTTTTTTCCTCCGGCAGCAAAGTGGCGATTTTGGACATTTCGGCGGTGACTAAACCTTTTTTGCCGAGATATTTTACGCGCAGGTCTTCCAGGGCTCGGGTGTCGGTAACTCGCGATATTTCTTCTAGTGATTGGGTCTTAAGAGATTCAAACATTTCGGGTCTCGGGTGACGGGTGACGGGTGACAGAACCGTGACCGGAGACCCGTCACCCGTGACCGATAATTAGGCCGCTTTCTTGACGTTCACTTTGCCTTCCAGCGCTTTTTGGGCCTGGTCGACGATGGTTTTGAAAGCTGCCGGTTCAGAAATTGCGAGCTCCGAAAGCACTTTGCGGTCGAGCTCGATTCCGGCTTTGGTCAAACCGTCGATGAAACGGGAATAGACCATGCCGTGTTCGCGCACTGCGGCGTTTAAGCGCTGAATCCAAAGTTTGCGGAAGGTGCGTTTGCGGTTTTTGCGGTCGCGATAGGCATATTGCATGCCTTTTTCGACTTTCTCGATGGCGACGCGGTAGCAGCTACCGGCGCGGCCGTAATAGCCTTTTGCTTTCTTGACTACTTTTTGCTTGCGGGCGTGTTTGGTGACGCCTCTTTTAACTCTTGCCATTTTTCTCTCCCTTAATTGTATTTGCCGTACGGAAGCCATTTCGCCATGCGATCAGCTTCAGTTTCAGCCAGAATAGTGGTGCCGGATTGACGGCGGTTGCCGCCTTTGGACTTATGCGTCATTTTGTGGGCGTGGTTGGCCTGGGAGGCGCGCACTTTACCGGTTGCGGTAAAGCGGAACCGCTTGGCAGCGGCTTTTTTAGTCTTTAGCTTTGGCATAATTTCCTCTTATAATACAATTACATCGCTAGTGGTTATACCATATGACCAGTTCGCAGATTCCCATGTTGGGAGCGCGTGTATATTATATCGACAGCTATTAATCAAGTAAAAACAACATTGTCATGACCTTGTAATACATAGGTTATATAATAAAACCCATGCAGCAAGAAAAAAACCATCGCGTTAGAGCATGTCCTATAATCGCAAATCCTCTTATGTCAGGAGCTAAAGTATCTTTTGCGGAGAATGTATATTGGTGGGCGGATTGGGTTCAGCAGAAGGTTATGTCATTGGGAACTTCAAGCGATCCGGAGAGGTTTTATAGAAATACTGGCATTAATTTGAGGGGAAATTATAAATTTCCACTTGGCGCTGAATCATCAGATTACGATTTTGCCCGCGCAGAATTATATGAGGGTATTCAGGGTGACACTCCAGAGGCGTTGGCGATTTTTCAGAGAGAGCTAGATGATTTAACGGCATTAAACCCCCAACTTAGGGAGTTGAGAATAGATAGAAGTAATATTGAGCAAATTATATCATGCAACTGCGGGCATAGCTTCTGATATTAATGTGGAAGATATAAATTACTGGCTGGAAGGCAACCCAGGCCATGATGGGGCTGAGTATAAAAGATTGAGAACTGCATTGGGAAGTGATGTAGGTGCTGCAACTTGGGTAGTGTCGCCGGTTTCAGTGATGAAATTATATGGTCAAATAAAAGAAAAAAAGGGTGAGTCGCCAGAAATTAACGAAGCCGCTGCCGCATTTGCAGAAAAGTTTGACATAAAAATTTCTGATTATGAAAAAGTACCGTGCGGCCCGGCAACAAGTTATATACAACAACGTCGGCAAGGGAAATTGCCCGAACCTTCTGGCTTTACAAGAGCTAACCCAACTAATTAGTTGCAGAACTAATTCCCAAACCCTAAACTCCCGCCACTTATGACAAAACTCCGGCCGGTTCGCGGTACGCATAGCTCTTGCTATGACTTATTGCAATTTGGCGTTACGACATAATCAGTCGGGTCGGTTTTATGCATATCGCCGGTGGCGGCGTCAACTATGAAACCGGGCCAGAAGAGAATATCAAGCCAGGTGGCGCCGCGAATTGATTGGTCGGTTTGGATGGTTGTATCAAAACAGCCCGGTTTGCTTGCCGTAATATTGGCCATTTTGCCCGCGGGCACTGAGTAAACAGCCGAGCCGGTGCCAATTTGGTTGCCGTTGACTGAAATTTTCGCGGCCGGATCGCCGGAGTGGATTGTAATTTGGTCGCTTTTATCGCCGAAGATTGCGGCGCAACCCGAAGTTAACGTAATACACAAAACTGCTGCCAGCGCGTTTATAGTTTTCATATATTCCAACCCTCTAATTATTACGATATTGTTATCGTTATAAATACAAGTTATAAGTTGCGGTCAACTAATGTCAAATAATTTAAAATGAGCAAGCTCCAGCCAGTACGCGGCACGCATGATTTGTTGCCGGATGAATTCGCCCGGTTTAAGGCGGTGCAGGATGTGGCGCGGGAAATTACCGGGCGGTATGGGTTCCGGGAGATGGCGACTCCGATATTTGAATTTACCGAGGTTTTTGCGCGGACGATGGGGGAGACTTCCGACGTTGTCACCAAGGAAATGTATACGTTTAACGACCGTGGGAATGAATCGATTACTTTGCGGCCGGAGTTTACGGCGGGGGTGGTGCGGTCGCTGCTTAGCAATTCGCTGACTCAGGACTTGCCGCAGAAACTGTTTTCGACCGGGCCGGTGTTTCGTTACGAGCGGCCGCAGAAGGGGCGGCAGCGGCAGTTCCACCAGTTGAATGTTGAGCATATCGGCGCAAAGGGGGCGGTGGATGATGTCGAGATTATTGCGATGGCCGCGGAGCTGTTGGCTCAGCTGGGAGTTAAGGCGGAGTTGCAAATCAACTCGCTTGGCGATGCGGCAACGCGGGCGAATTACCATGCGGCGCTGGTGAAATATTTTGCCGGGCATAAGGCTTCGCTTAGCGAGGATTCCAAATTGCGGCTGGAGAAAAACCCAATGCGGATTCTGGATTCGAAAGATGAGGGCGACCGTAAAATTATTGCCGATGCGCCGAAATTTTCCGAGCATTTCAGCGAGGCGGCGGAAGTTTATTTTGAAACGGTCAAGGACGGTTTAACTTCGCTCGGGCTGATTTTCGAGCAGAACGAGAAGCTGGTGCGGGGCTTGGATTATTATAACCATACGGTGTTTGAGTTTGTCTCCGGTGATTTGGGGGCGCAGAACACGGTGCTCGCGGGAGGGCGTTATGATGGCTTGGTGGCGCATATGGGCGGGCCGGAAATTCCTGCCGTCGGCTGGGGCGCGGGGCTGGAGCGGCTGTTGCTGCTCAGCGATTTGAAAATTGAGAAGGCGAAAACAATTTGTGTGATTGCCGGTGGCGATGAGCTAAAAATTGCGGCGCTGGAAATTGCGCAGAAGCTGCGGGTGGCGGGCAAAACCGTGGAAATCGCGGCGCAAACCAATATCGGCAAAGCGCT
>Ga0206942_1226_pt1 | contig 15925 bp, 17 predicted proteins | sample Alteio_BWOrgHeat_6_FD_153253 | JGI IMG/M metagenome (GOLD analysis project Ga0206942, IMG submission 153253) | Enriched cells from forest soil in Barre Woods Harvard Forest LTER site, Petersham, Massachusetts, United States -... | ecosystem: Environmental > Terrestrial > Soil > Temperate forest > O... | reverse complement strand
TTCTTCAAAAGAGCTCATTTCATCCTTACCATTTGAAAAAATTCCTGCATGATTGCACTGCATTCCGCCTCTAATACTCCCCCCTCCACCTCAATTTTATGTAGAGGATGCTTTTGGGAGAAGATATCAACCCAGCTTCCGTTGGCCCCTAGGCGAAGGTCTTTTGCCCCCCAGACAAGCTTTGCAATACGGGAGGAGAACATAGCTCCTGCGCACATAAGACATGGTTCCAGGGTGCAATAAAGGGTTGCGCCTTGTAGTCTCCAATTTTTTAATTCAGAGGCGGCGGAGGTCAAACAGAGCATCTCCGCGTGGGCTGTTGCGTCTTGTAAAAGTTCTACTTGATTATGGCCTCGGGCGATGATTTTCCCCTCGTGAACGATGACCGCTCCAACGGGTACTTCATCCCTATCAAAAGCTTTTTTTGCCTCTTTCAAGGCAGCTCTCATAAAATATTTGTTTAACTCATCCATACGATAGTTGCTTGATCTTTTCGTTCATTTTAGCTACAATTATTGATATAATGCACGACTATCATCATAAACCCCCCATACATGGAGATCGATGTCAATGTCTCTAGATAAAGGCACCAAGGAAGAAATAACCAAAAAGTTTCAGTTACATGAAAAAGACACGGGGTCAGCTGACGTTCAAATTGCTATTCTGACAGAAAGAATTGCCGAACTCACAGAGCATCTCAAATTAGCACCAAAAGACCATAGCTCAAGGCTTGCTCTTTTAAAGCTAGTTGGCCAAAGAAGAAAACTTTTGGACTATTTAAATTCCACAGACACTAAGCGCTATCAAACTCTCATTACTCGCCTAAATCTTAGGAAGTAATTTTATACTACGCTAGACCCTCACTGTGGGGGTCTAGAAAATATTGGGGATGGACAATAGAGAACAGAAATAAGCCCTTTATAAGATAAAGGTTTTCTTTCTGGTTTCTACCCCATCCTCTCTCTCAAAAACCATTCTTATTAGAGGATAAATCATGAAAAGAGAAACCATTCGAATTCCACTTAAAAACACTGAGCTTGTTTTTGAAACAGGCAAAATCGCAAAACTGGCCAATGGCTCCGTTATGGTCCATTGCGGCGAAACAACCATTTTAGCAACTGCTTGCGCCACTCCTGAACCGTTAGAAGGCGCGGATTTTCTACCATTACGCGTGGACTATCAGGAAAAGTTTTCCTCAGCAGGAAGAACCCTAGGCGGCTTTATTAAAAGAGAAGGAAGACCTACTGAAAGAGAGATCTTAGTCAGTAGATTGATCGACCGTCCTATTAGACCGCTCTTTCCAGATGGTTATTACAATGACGTACAATTACTAGCCTACGTCTATTCTTACGACGGTGTCCAAAAGCCTGATGTCCTTGCGATCTGCGCAGCTTCTGCCGCTCTCCTCATCTCTGACATTCCTTTTACTAAGGCTGTAGCCGGTGTAAGGGTAGGAATGATAAACAATGAATACGTTCTGAACCCTAGCGAAGCACAGTTAAAAGAATCCAGATTGGACCTCATTCTAGCAGGAACCGAAGACGCGATCCTGATGATCGAAGGATTCTCTGACTACCTATCAGAAGAAGAGATCTTAAAAGCGATTGATTTTGGCCATGATGCGATCAAGACTATCTGCCAACATCTAGAAGAATGGCGTAAAAAGGTCGGCAAAGAAAAAAATCATGACACTATCCGTAAATTGCCGGAAGAGCTCACTAAAGAGGTAAAACATCTCGCTGAAAAGCCATTAAGAGAAGCTCTTACCATCGCAGCTAAAAAAGAGCGTGAAAATCGCATGACCGAGATCGAAGAGACAGTAGAAAAAACTTTGGCTCCAAAAGAAGGCGAAGCGAAATACAACCTCGTTGATGTTCAGTTTAGCTTTAAAAACCTCTCTTCTACTCTCATGAGAGAGATGGTCCTAAAGCATAAGAAAAGAATCGATGGTAGAGGCTTAGAAGATATCCGCCCTATCGACATTGAATATTCCCTCCTTCCACGTACTCACGGAAGCGCTCTCTTTACAAGAGGTGAGACCCAAGCGATCGCAGTTTGCACCCTCGGCGGTGAAACCATGGGACAGCGCTATGAAGACCTTCACGGCGAAGGCTTACAACGCTTCTACATGCAATACTCCTTCCCTCCATTTTCTGTTGGCGAAGTAGGCCGTATGGGAGCACCAGGCAGACGCGAAGTTGGCCATGGCAAACTCGCAGAACGTGCCCTTGGCGCAACTCTTCCAAAACAAGAAGATTTCCCCTACGTCATCAGAATGGAATCCAATATCACTGAGTCGAATGGCTCTTCCTCTATGGCCTCTGTATGCGGCGGCTGTATTGCGATGATGGATGCCGGCGTTCCTATCAAGAGACCGGTATCTGGTATTGCGATGGGACTGATCCTTGAAGGTGATGAATATGTGATCCTCTCCGACATCCTCGGTGCAGAAGATGCCTTAGGCGATATGGACTTCAAAGTAGCAGGCGACGACCACGGCATCACAGCCTTCCAGATGGATATCAAAGTAGAAGGAATTACTCCTGCCATCATGAAAGCAGCTCTAACTCAAGCGAAAAAGGGCCGTATCCATATCTTGAAAAAGATGCTAGACGTTCTCCCAAAATCTAAAGAAGAGCTCTCCTCTCATGCCCCACGAATTGATACTATGCAGATCAAGCCAAGCAAGATCGGCACAGTCATCGGACCGGGCGGCAAACAGATTCGTGCCATTGTTGAAGAGACAGGCGTACAGGTAGATATCAATGATAGCGGCCTGATCAGCCTAGCCTCCAATAATGCTGAAGGCCTAAAACGTGCTAAAGAGATTATCCATAACCTTACTGCAGAGGTAGAGATTGGACAGATCTACAACGGCACGATTACCTCTATCGTCCAGTTCGGCCTCTTCGTTGAACTCGTAGGCGGAAAAGAGGGTCTTTGCCACATCTCTGAGATCTCCCACAAACGCGTGAACAACCTAAACGATCTCTACAAAGTGGGCGATAAGATCGAAGTCAAGGTCCTTGATATCAATGACCGCGGCCAGATCAAGCTCAGCCACAAGGTACTAGAAAAAGCCGAAGTGTAATAGATAAGCGAGAAATCGCTTCTCTTCTAAAACCTAAAAAAGGCAGAAGTTCATTGAACTTCTGCCTTTTTTATTATAAAAGAGTCTAGACCTTCAGGGAAAAAGCATGGCTAAGGGTAAAAATTATCAAGAATGGCTTCTAGAAAAACTTAAGAATCACAATGAAGCTATTGCCTATCTCACTGCAGCATCAGAAGAAAGTCTTAAAGGAGATGAAGAATCTCAGCATCTTGTGCTTAACGCAATTCGGAATGTTATGGAAGCTCAAATAGATAAGGAAAAGAAAAAGAATAGTTCACATAAAAACCTATCGCAGTAACGAAGTTACTGCCTCGGCCCCGTTAACGTTTGGGTTTGCGTTTGCGTTACCGATGAAATAAAGCAGTAACGAAGTTACTGCCACATTACGCTGTCTCTGGAGTGATATCGATGCTTGGAGCAGGAGGAGGCAGCTTGCGTTGTAGTTCATCCGCAACTTTGACTCTGCTTCTCTTAGCTTCAATATCCCAAGTGCCTTCCATCATCTCTTTTACGTCTTGAGAATCAAGAGTTTCAAATTCCATCAGCATGTTGGTCATGAGAAGGACTTTCTCTTTATTGTCTAAGATGATCTGTCTTGCGCGCTTATGGGCGCCTTCTAATAATTTATAGATCTCAGCATCGATCTTTTTCGCAGTCTCTTCCGAATACTCTTTTTCATGGTAGTTATTCATGCCAAGGTATTGTCCTGATTCAGAACGCTCGTCATAGGAGACAAGGCCTAGATCTTCGCTCATACCCCATTCGCAGATCATGCTTCTAGCAAGTCTTGTTGCTTGAGCAATGTCTTGCTGAGCGCCGGATGACATATCTTCAACGAAGATCTCTTCAGCGGCTCTTCCGCCCATGAGGACTGCAAGAAGGTCCATCGCTTCTTTGCGCCAGTAGCCAAGGCGGTTCTTTTTAGGCATAAAGTGGGTAGCGCCTAAAGACATCCCTCTTGGGATAATAGTTACCTTATCGACAGGGTCGCCATTTTTTACTACAAGACCAACGATTGCGTGGCCAGATTCATGGTAAGCAGTAGTCTTTTTCTCACTTTCATCCATGTCTAGGCTTCTTCGCTCTTTACCAAAGCGGACCTTATCGCAAGCTTCTTTAACTTCAGAGGTAGTGACTGCCGATCTTCCGCGTCTTGCGGCAAGAAGAGCGCCCTCATTGAGGATGTTTTCAAGATCGGCGCCTGATGCTCCAGGAGTCATACGGGCAACTTCCATGAGGTCCACCGATGCATCGATCTTAATCCTTCTAGCATGAACTTTGAGGATTTCAAAACGGCCTTTGATATCAGGTAGCTCAAGAACAACACGTCTATCAAATCTACCTGGTCTGAGTAGTGCTTTATCTAGGATATCAGGTCTGTTGGTCGCAGCGATGAGTATGACCCCTTCTTTGGTATCAAATCCGTCCATTTCAACTAGTAATTGGTTCAGGGTCTGCTCTCTTTCATCGTGACCGCCGCCAAAGCCTGCGCCGCGGTGTCTACCAACAGCATCGATCTCATCCATAAAGATAATGCAGGGGGCATTCTTTTTGGCCTGGTCGAACATATCACGGATACGGCTAGCGCCCACGCCTACAAACATCTCTACAAAGTCTGAGCCTGAGATAGAGAAGAAAGGACGGTTTGCTTCCCCTGCAACCGCTTTAGCAATCAGGGTTTTACCGGTACCTGGAGATCCTACTAAGAGAACCCCTTTAGGGATTTTCGCGCCTAGGGCAGTAAACTTAGAAGGGTCTTTTAAGAAATCTACGATCTCTTTTAGCTCTTCTTTTGCCTCTTCACAGCCGGCAACATCTTTAAAAGTAATCTTATTCTGGTCTTTGGTAAGAAGGCGTGCTGGAGATTTTCCAAAGTTCATAGCAGTAGAGCCTACACCCTTCATTTGACGCGAGAAGATAAAATAGAGGAGCATGATCACCAAAAGCACGGGCAAGATGGTGAAGAGGTAACTTAAGTAGTTAGGAGATGGCTCTTGGCTCTTAAATTTTTTCTCTAGAACGCTATTTCGAGGTTGGTCGGGTGCTTTAAAAGCTAGGCTCTTATTTCCAGAGAAATTATCCCACTCCATTTTTGCCTGCTGAAACCAGTGGTTAAAGGTCTCAGGGTCTTGTTTTTCAAGAGCTTTAGTTGAAAGTTCTTGGTTATTGAAAAACCAGATAACATCGCCCACTTTTTGGCGGGCTTTATCAAGAAGTTGACTATTTTTATCTAATTCATTGGAAAGAGCAGTAAATTTTGCCAGCTCTTCTTGGTAGTTTCTTACGCTTCGAAGAGGAAGAAGGCGGATTCCATTATGATCTGCATTCAGCTCTTGGACAAGTTCCGTTAACCCATCTAATATACCTTTATAGGCCTTGATCGTTTCTGCTGCTTCACCTTCAGGTGCAACGCTATTGTAGGCAATTTCTAAGTCTCTCAGCTTTTGCTTCATACCTTCATTTCCCAAGCCCAATTGAGGAGACTTGAAAAGCTGAAGAAGTGTCTGGATGTTTTTAGCAGTAGCTAAGATCTGGGCTTCATCGGGAAGCTTCGCAATAGGCTGAAAAGAGTTCTTTACGTCCCTTAAACTGAGGAGGTTCTTATCAGAAAGAGAGCGGATAACGATCGCATTTTTTCTAAGAGGCGAATCAAAGTTATTATTAATGACTACATATCCCGATTTTGGATAAGGAATGCCTGAGATGTGGAGGAAAAAGTCTCCAGACTCATAGACAGATTTTTGGATCTGGTCTAGCTCTTTAGCCTCTTTGCCTGCGTCTTCCGATAGTTCATGATTTCTGTTGAGAAGCTCTAGGTAGGCAAAACGCTCTTTGGCTGAATCTGACTCTTGATCACGGAATTTACCTGTAAAGGTAACGAGATTGTCGCCCAATGCAATTTTACGGCTGTCTTCCGGCTGAAGAAGGTCCAGGTTGACAAGGTGTTCTGCTTGATAGCTAAAAGCAACCTTACTGGATTTATTTTCGAACATCGACTGAATAGTGAGGATCACTAAAACTGCCGCGAAAAGAAAAATGAGAAAACCACCGGGCAGCCTTTTCTTTTGCTCGAATTTTTTATTATTGTTAGCCATAAAACCGCTTAATTTTTTAATGTTTTCTAGAATAGAGCCAAACGGGAAATTAAATACTTTTTTCCAATAAAAGTAAAGCCATTTCCCTAGGGGCCTGGGACGCTCCCCTTCTTTCAAGAGATATAACAAAAATAAATATTATTGTCAGCATTTAAAAAAAGATTATTTGTAATTTACAATTATATGCAAATAACTTGAATGCTTTAAATTCTTTAGTTCTATTCCTGTAAGAAGTTCTTGATAAGGAATGCCTTTCTTAAACAGAATTGGCAATTTTTCTCTTAAAAACGCAGGAACATGATGCTCCGACCACAATTTTTTAAATGCGCCGTAAGCTTTTCCGGGAGGTCTAAATTCATACTCTCCTTCAGGTAGGATCAATTCTACCTTCCCCAATAAAAAATCTATCCAAGAAGAGATTCTACTCTCATTTTGTGAAGTTTTTTGTGTTTTGATCTCCCAACCTTCAGGAAAAGAGATGGGCCTTTCTATTGAAAAGACAAAACCCCGGTCAAAGAAAAGCTGCCCCATCTCCTTATCAGGCTCTTTTTGCTCTATCCAAGCGAGCATCTGTTCTAGATCTCCTCTTTTTGGAGTAAAGCCTAAAAATTGAAGAAGAAGATATCTTCTCTCAATAGAGTGAAGGGGAATATTAAAGTTTAACCACCTCCCAAAAGGGCCTTTTTTTATACCTTCCAATAGAGGTGATACACGAGTTTGTAGATAGTCATTTAGCTCATCCGACCTCTTTCCCAAAAGATAGAGATTTTCTTGAATCTCCTTTCCAAATTGCCCTTCCAAAAGTGGAATCAGAGAACTTCTCATTCTACCTCTAAGGAGATAGCTTTCATGATTGGTAGGATCTTCAATCCAAGAGAGAGATCTCTCCTTCAAAAACTGATAGATCTCCTCTTTACTAATAGATAGAAGAGGCCGCCAAATGGGCATCCCTTGCAAAGTAGCGGTTTCTTTTAAGCCGTACAGATGGGGCAGATGGGCTCCCTCAAAAACGCGCTTCAACACCGTTTCTGTAACGTCATTTTTTTGATGAGCAAGGAGAAGGGCTTCTCCTTTGATCTTTTCGAGAACTTCAGAGAAAAAAAGTAACCTCTTTTCTCTACAGACGGCTTCAATATTTTTATGGTCTTTAAGATCTAACCTACAATGATGAAAAGGCAGATTTAGCTTCTCTGCCTCAATTTTAAGGCTCATTGCCTCATCGGCGCTCTCCTCTCTCCATCCATGATCAATATGAGCAAGATGGAGAGGCAGATTTTTACCACATTCCAATAGAGCATAGAGAAGGGCTTTTGAATCAGGGCCTCCCGAATAACCTAAAAGAAGAGGTTTTTTGGACAAATAATGCCTATCCAAAAACTCTTTTACCATTAAACTTAAGGATTGGTTCATATATAGTACTTAAATTATGCCGCTCTTGTGGTCTTATCTTCTCCGCGCCTACTTAAGAGTATTCACTTTAAGTATCGGCGGCTTTATTGCCATTTTGCTCGTTACAAGGCTAAAAGAGATCGCCCGTTTTGCAGCCCTTGCATCGGGAATAGGGAAGACAATTCTCTATACATTGTACCAAATCCCTCACATCTTGCCGATAGCAATCCCGATCTCTTGCCTAATCTCTGCCATCCTCCTATTTCAAAATATGAGTAGGACCCATGAGATCACAGCCTTTAGATCCTGCGGGATCAGCCTAAAATTGATTTTTGCTCCTCTTTTCATTGCCTCCTCTTTCCTTGCGATCCTCAATTTTTATATTACCTCTGAACTTGCTACCTTCTCTCGCCAAAAATCCCGAGAGATGCTGGTCGAGGAAACAACTGTGAACCCCCTGATCCTTCTGCAAAGACAAAAATTACTCAAAATGGACCCTTCCTATGTGGATATGGAAAGCAATTCCGAAGGTAAGAAAGCAAACGATCTTCTTTTCATTACTCGCAACCAAACATCAGGCAGGCTATCTCTATTAACGGCCAAAAAATTTTGGTTAGAAAAAGAGACACTACTTGGACAAGATGTTGCGATTATTTCTAATTTGGAAAGAGATGAAGATAGTTTTGATACTCTTGTAGTAGAAAATCAAAAGTCTCTATCTACCCATGCTCCATCCATCTCTAAATTCATGAAACAGGATCGGACACGCCTAAATCCAAGTTCGCTTCCTCTTAGAATGCTGTTAATTAGGCAATTCTCAACGCCCGAGATTCTTCGAAGAATCTCCCTTGGCATATCAGCGCTCACGTTTACTTTTATTGGAATTGCCTATGGTTTAGAAATTAAACGGACCAAGTCTTCAAAAGGTGTTCTCTATGTATCCCTCTTGGCGGTACTTGTATTTGCTTCCTACATGGTAGGAAAACAGATCAAATCCAAGATACTACTCTCTTGCCTGGCATTCACAATACCCCATCTTGTCCTTCTTTACGCCGGACTCTATACCATTCGTAAAGTACAAAAAGGAACAGCATGAAGATCTGGGAGCGATACATCTTCTTTGGGACAATGAGAACCCTTCTCTATATTCTCATTTCTTTGTACTTAACTTTCGTTCTGATCGATTTCTCCACTAATGGAAACCATTACTTTAAGTACACCCCTCCCTCCTATCCTGAACTTGCCCTCTACTATTTGTACTACTTTGCTAGGCATTTAGATCTTTTTTTACCGCTCGCTCTTCTTCTTGCTACTATCAAAACTCTCTCCGGAATGAATGCCAGAAATGAGCTTACTGCCTTAAAAAGCTCAGGTTTGAACACACTTCTTCTATGCCGTCCTCTATTTCTTATTGCGCTTCTTTCGGCCTGTGTTAGTTTTATCAATCTAGAATATGTGACCCCGCACTCTCTTTCTTTCATTGAAGAGTTTCAAATCGTTCATTCTAAAAACCCTGATAAGAAAAGAGAAAAACAGATCCAGATGTATTCCCTTCCCAACCAGACCAAGCTAGTTTTTCAAAGCTGGGATAAAAAAAACAATCAACTGTTTGATGTTTTTTGGATTGTAAACCCTAATGAGTTCTACCACGCCAAATACCTATCTATGACCTTTCCATCGGTTGGGAAATTTGTCGACCACTTTAAAAGAAATGACCATCTTCTGGAAAAAACGGAAAGCTTCTCAGAACTGATCTTTGAACAGATGCCGCCTCTTCATTTTACCGAAAAAACTCTCCTTGCTCCTCCTGAACATCTTGCATTGTCACAATTACTATCTCAAATAGTTGAACATAGGTTCAGCTCCAATGAAGAAGAGGCAACTCTTAAAACCTCTCTTCACCGAAAACTCTCTTCCCCGCTTCTTTCAATTCTTGTGCTTTTAGGAGTTCTGCCCTACTGCTTTCGATTTTCTAGGTATTCTTCCTCTTTCATGCTCTATACCTTGTCTCTTTTTGTTTTTATTGTCTTTTATACCATGCTGGACGCCGCTGAAATTCTCGCGGAAAACCAGGTCCTCTTTCCCTCTCTTCTCATCTGGGGTCCATTTGTTATTGCTCTCGGCTTTTCAACTTATCGCTTTTTCGAAGTTGCGAAGAAATAGGGTAAAAAATATGTTGTACATATATGAGAAGACTATTTGGTTTAATATTACTCTGTAATGCATCTCTCTTTGCATACGAAGACTATGGGAATGATTGTTATCCTAAGTCTACCTTCCTTTCCAGACCTGCCTTTGCGAATGAACCAAGAGAAGAGGGATACAATGCTCCCGCAAGATTTGATGTAAGAAGATGCTTTGGCCTCTATCTATGGGGCAGCTATCTTTACTGGCAGCCAAGACAAGACGGAATGGAAGTGGGTTTTTCCCAAACCATTACAGGAAGTTTTGCCAATTTTACCGCGAATAACCTTCTTCTAAATTTAGATTGGCCCTATAAGACCGGCTTCAAAGTAGGCTTTGGCATCCATACCAGCCTTGATGATTGGGACCTGTCAGCTGAATATACCTGGTTTCATATGACTCATCAGCGTTCGTTCAACCAATTTCCTATCTTTGTAAATTGGTTCGCACTAAACACATCTCCTCTTCAAGGAGGTACTTTCCAAAATGAGTTTTCTTCTCTTGAAGCTGATTGGAAAGTTCATCTCGATATGGGAGACGTAGAACTAGGACGTGCTAGCTATGTTGGCACTAATTTGATACTCAGACCCCATCTTGGCGGAAGAATTTTATGGCTGGAGCAGAGCTATCTTCAATCAGGCAATGAGGTTTTCTTAGATTCTATTTTAACTATGGACTCCAAGTCCCGCTGCTTTGCAGTGGGCCCTCGAGTAGGAGTAGGGGCGGATTTTGTTTTTGGAGGAAGATGCTTAAGGTTCTTTGGTAATGCCAATGCTTCTCTTCTTTATTCTAGATATCATGTCCACTATGCAAGTCCAACCATTCCAACTGATCCATTTGGCGGCGCCACCAACATTACCGCAACAAATACAATTTCTACAGTAAGAGCGAATGCTGATGTTGGCGCAGGCTTTGCCCTAGGTTTTTATGTAGGACACCACAACTTCCATATTGATATATCCGCAAGCTATGACTTTCAGGTATTTTTTAATCAAAACATGATGGCGCCACTCGCCTTCATTACTAGCGAACCCAATATTGGCAATCTCTATATCCAAGGCTTAACAGCTACACTAAGACTCGATTTCTAATGGCCGCAGCCGCAAAGCGTTTTGTGAGTTCCATCACAAAAAGGCATATTTTTTGAATGCTTGCAGCAGCAGATAGACACTGTCTTTTTCTCATCTGCAACAATTCGAATTGGCTTATGCTCTGAGCCTTTATGAGATCCATCGCAAAAGGGGCCATTTTTAGTCTTTCCGCAGGAACAGATAGAAAGAGTGCTTCCCTGCTCCATCTCTACACGCATAGGTTTCATTTTTAATTTTCCTGGTTTATACTTGGAAATAGTTTACATGATGGAAGGTTATGGCAAAAGACTCACAAAAAAATTTCGAAAATTTCCTAGAAACTTCTAAAAATTTAGCTCTTGTTTCATCTACGGTCACACTGCTTAACTGGGACCAAGAGACCTATATGCCTCCAGGTGGGATCGACGCAAGAAGCGCCCAGATCGCACTTCTTACCAGCTACATCCATAAAGAAAGGACGAGTCCTAGTTATAAAAAAGCGCTCTCCTCTTTGATCCACCTTTCCTCTGGGAAATATGTAGGGAATAAATTAAATCCTGTCCAGAAGGTTGCTCTAAGAGAATGGAGGCACGATTTTCTTCGCGATAACAAGCTACCCAATAGCTTCGTTAAGTCCTTTGCTGAGCTTACATCGACTTCTACCTGTGCTTGGAGCAAGGCAAAGAAGAATCGCTCTTTTAAAGAGTTTGCTCCCTACTTAAAAAAAATCGTCGAAATGGTCCGTGAAAAGGCCGATATCTTAGGATACAAAAAACACCCTTATGATGCTCTCATTGATCTTCATGAAAAAGGGATGACCGCTGAGAAATTAGACCATCTCTTTGCAGGATTGAAAAAAGCTCTTCAGCCCCTCCTTAAAAAAGTCACCTCAAAAAAGGGGCCGGATGATAGCTTCCTCTATGGAGAATTCCCACCTGAAAAACAAAGAGAGTTCGGAAAAAAATTAATCCATCTTTTAGGGACCGATCCCCACCATTTCCGCCTAGATGAGTCAGCCCACCCCTTCTCTTTAGCCGTCCATCCGAGCGATGTACGCATCACTACCCGAATACTTCCTGACTCTGTTATGAGTAATATCTTAGCCATACTTCATGAGTGCGGACATGCCTTTTATGAGATGGGCCTCCCGAAAGAATACTTCGGTTCCCCAATTTGCGAAGCAGCCTCTTTAGGCATTCATGAGAGCCAGTCTCGCTGGTGGGAGACAAGAATTGGAAGAAGTAAAGGCTTTTGGAAGTTCCTCCTTCCTCACCTGCAAAAAGAGTTCCCCGAAAAGCTCAAAAAGGTTCCTTTCGATACCTTTTATAAAGGCCTTCACGTTGTTACTCCCAGCTTTATTCGTATCGAAGCGGATGAAATGACCTATTCTCTACATGTCATCCTACGCTATGAATTAGAAAAAGCCCTCCTTACCAAAGAGATCAAAGTAGAAGATCTTCCCTCTGCCTGGAATGAGCTCAGCAAAAAACTCCTCGGCATTACTCCCAAACATGATGGTGAAGGCTGCTTGCAGGATATCCACTGGTCGATGGGAGAACTAGGCTATTTCCCCACCTACACTCTCGGCAATCTCTATGCCTCCCACTTCTTCACCACCTTTGCGAAAGATCATCCTGATTGGGAGACAAGGTTACAGAAAGGCGAATTTGATTTTGTCCTAGACTGGCTAAAAAAACATATCCACCAATATGGCAGAACCTACGCCCCTGAAGAACTAGCTGTTAAGGTAACCGGCAAGCCCCTAACTGAAAAAGCTTATGTGGACTATTTAACTGAGAAGTATTCGGAGATCTACGCTTAAGATCTGAAGCCTTTGAGACGGATCTTTCTTCTGACTTCGGCCTCGTGGTAGCGCTTTTTCTGGATCTCTGTTTCCGGTATGATTTGAGGTACCTCTACCGGCTTACTGTCATCTCCGATTGCCACGAAAGTAAAGTAGGCAGATAAGATATGCTTTTCTTCCAATGTACGAAAATCCTGAGCTATGACTTTGACCCCGATCTCCATAGAAGTGCCCCAAGCTTTATTGATAGCAGCCTTGCAGATCAAAATATCCCCGTGCCTAGCAGGTGTTAAAAACCTGACACTATCAATACCTAAAGTGACGCAAACCACATTGGTATGTCGTTTCGCAACAATTGCGCATAGGCTATCTGCAATTTGCATTAACCTACCCCCAAAAAGAGTCCCATGGGGGTTAAGATCGTTGGGAAATACCTCTACCACTTGGTCTTCAATCGCAGATGCAGAGACTGTTTTTCCTTGCCTGTCCATAACCTCACTATATAAAACGGAGGTTTTTTTTAAAGCTTTATAGTAAGAAGAAATTAACTATGAAATATTATTTAATCTCATTAATTCTACTTCCATTCCTCCTAATTGGAGATTGCTGCTGTTTGTATGTTTACCCAGACGTAACCATTTCCGGTGCTGTTGGCTATAAGCATCAAGAGATCTCCTTAGGATATAGAGAACACCGAGCTCCCGATAAAAAGACCATCGAACAGAAGATCAACAACCTGCAGGACGTCTACCTTAGCCTAGAAGCAAAAATATTCGAGCCCTGCTGGCCCTACTTCAGAGCTCTCTTTACCTCCGCTTTTGGATGGGGAAATAAAGGAGTATGGGAGATCAATACCTTCCTAGGTTCTACCCCCTTATCCGGAGATGGCACCTTTAATAGCCACGCAACTGCCTTAAATACCACTCTTGAACTAGGTGGCGCCTTCCGTGAAGGCCCATTTGCCTTTGCCCCATTTTTTGGCTTTATCTGGCAGAGGCAGAATATACATCTAAGCAGCCTTACCCAAGCGCTTTTTCCAGGGGGCGATTTCCATCCAACCCATTATTTCTGGTACCGCTTCATTACCCCAAGCATTGGTATACGTGTAGCAATTCTTCCTACCCTCTACAACCGACTAAAGATCGAAGCAGGCTATAGCTTCTCATTAGGTCAATGTCTTGTACGCTCTAGTTACAAAATCGATAGCTCGCCTACTCGTTTTCATAACCAATTGAAAACTAGAGAATGGGCCACTATGCAGAACTTTGAATTGATTGCTTCCTACGGTCTACTCGATCATCTACTCCTAAGCCTTGCCTTCAACTATGAGTATGATAAGGCTAGATCCAAAAGAAATGCTACAAGAGAAACGATCTTAACTGCCTCTCCAACCGGCCCCTACTCTTTCTCAGAACGCAGACGCATCCCCTTTTTAGGGTTTAGAAACCAAGCTTATGGCTTTGAAGTCAAAGCCTCGTACGGCTTTTAGAAGGCAAAAGGCAAAACTCAGAAGGCAAAAGTGCCGTGGCAGCGATTACATCGCTGCCATAATTAAAGTAGAAGCAATGCAATTGCGCTACCTTACTTTTGACTTTTGCCCAACCGAAAATATTAGGATAAAGCACAATCAAAGCGAGCAAGCGAGCGCTCCGATTCGTTACCGTTTGCGTTTCCGTTACCGATTCGGATAAAAAAAACCCTCAGGGCTTTCCCTGAGGGCATCTTGATAAACAAGGAGGAAGAAAAAATTAGCGTTTTGAGTATTGGAATCTCTTACGAGCACCAGCAAGACCGTATTTCTTACGTTCTTTCTTGCGAGGATCGCGAGTGAGATAGCCTAGCTCTTTGAGATCTTTGCGTAGGTGCTCTTGTTCTTCAACAAGCGCTCTTGCAATCCCTAAACGAGTAGCGATTACTTGAGCTTCAACGCCTCCGCCTTTCAGACGGATAATCAGGTCAAATTTATTTGGAGAGCTGAACTTGCTCAAAGGAGCTAAGATTGATTCTCTTTGTAAAGCGAGTGGGAAGTATTCTTCAAAAGCACGTCCATTCACATCGATTTTACCAGTGCCAGGTCTCATTCTTACTGAGGAGACTGATGTCTTTCTTCGTCCGACCCCAATGGTCTCTTTCATAACTGCCATGATTCTTTCCCTTAAATATTAGTTTCTATGGGTGTTTGCGCTTTAAGATTATGCTCTGCGCCAGCAAACACACGTAATTTTCTCAATTGTTGTTTTGCTAAACGAGATTGAGGCATCATTCCGCCTACTGCATGCTCAATGATAAACGTAGGTTTGCGTTTTTTCATGACTTCGTAGGGAACTTCGCGTAAGCCCCCGATATATCCCGTATAAGAACGATAGATCTTTCTAGTTTCTTTGGATCCAGTCACGCGGATTTTGTCCGCATTGATTACGATCACACCGTCTCCGGAATCAACATGAGGAGTATAATCTACTTTATGTTTACCGCGGAGGATTTTAGCGACTTCAGCTGCGAAACGGCCCAAGGTCTTGCCGGCTGCATCTAAGAGATACCATTTACGCGCTGAGAGCGCTTGTTCCTTGGTACGAAGGGTGGTTTTTTTCTTATGATTCATGGATTAACCGTAAATATTGATAAAGAACCTTTAGCATATGAAAAAACTAGTTTTTTTCCAAGATCTTTTCCAGCCTTGTCCAAAAGAATATCTATGGAGTAGAATGAAAGGTCATTCTATTTGAAAAAAAGTTTTTATGAAACAGATCAAAACATTTTTCTTCCGTACTTATGGCTGCCAGATGAACGAGCTGGACACCCAGATCATGATCGGCGCCCTTGAAAATAAAGGCCTAGTCCAAATCGAAGATGAAGAAGCAGCAGACCTCCTTATCTATAATACCTGCTCTATCAGAGACCTTGCCGAAAGAAAGGTCATGGGTAAGCTTGGTCAGCTAGGACGTGGACATAAAAAGGCAATTATTGGGGTCACAGGCTGTATGGCCATGGCCAAAAAAGATGCCCTCTTCCGTAAATTCCCCCACCTAGACTTCGTCGTCGGCACCAATAATATCACCGACCTATGCAACGTCCTAGATGAGGTGCTCTACTCTGGTAAGCAAATTCTTAAAACCGATGACCGCTTCGAAGAGAATCTAGACTACCTCCTCGCTAAAAGAGACGATAAAGTAAAAGCTTTTGTATCTATTATCCGCGGCTGCGACAAGTTCTGCACCTACTGCGTTGTCCCCTATACCCGGGGAGAAGAGGTCTCTAGACCCCCCGAAAG
>Ga0206942_1225_pt1 | contig 16001 bp, 17 predicted proteins | sample Alteio_BWOrgHeat_6_FD_153253 | JGI IMG/M metagenome (GOLD analysis project Ga0206942, IMG submission 153253) | Enriched cells from forest soil in Barre Woods Harvard Forest LTER site, Petersham, Massachusetts, United States -... | ecosystem: Environmental > Terrestrial > Soil > Temperate forest > O... | reverse complement strand
GCCGAAGCTCCACAACATGCCGAGTTTTTTGATGGTGTGGAAGGCTTCGCGGAAAATATAGATGCTCTGCGCCTCGAGACGGTCGAGATGTTCCATGCTTTTGGAAGGATGATTGATGATTGATGATTGATGATTTGTCATTCTAATTTTTTCCTCGGCTGTCTTCACATCTATTTTTTACGCATTTGAATGGTGGTGAATAAAACGGAATATCGCATTTGAGATGATTTTCTGTGGCGCATTGCCGAAGTAATTCAATTCCATTGCTAACAACATAGCCTGTTTGCATATTATATATTTCAATCCCATTTTCCGCTTTACTTTCTTTATTTATTAAAGCGCCTCCAAATGGGCAGGGCACGTCAATTTTAATGCAATCAGAATCTTCGCTGCAATAATTCATCATCTGTAATTGCTTTGATAAAGTTTCAGTAAGCTGACCGCAAAATTCATCCGCCATCAATGATGCAGGGGAAAGAAGTAAGATAAAGAATAAAATTATTTTTCTCATCAAACGCTCCACTCACCAGTCGTTGCCTTATCCAAATGCAAGCCGCACTCGTTCTTTTTCTCGCCATACAAGTTCATCGTATGCGCCCAGCGGCCGTCGCGTTCGTCCTGGCCTTCGGCAACTGGTAATGTGCATGGTTCGCAGCCGATGGATTTGTAGCCTTGCTTGACCAGCGGATGTTCGGGCAGGTGGCGTTTGTGGAATTCATCATGGATTTGTTCGCGTGACCAATAGGCGAGCGGGTTGATGCGGAAAATTCCGTCCTCGTCGATCTGGAAATAACCCATGTCGCCGCGCTCCTTGGTTTGGTAGCGTTTGCGCCCCGTTATGAGGGCTTTGATGCCCATTTCGCGCACGGCGCGCTGCAGCGGCTCAACCTTGCGCATCCAGCAGCAGCGGTTGGGTTGGGTGCTCCACAGCGTGCCGCTGGGGTCGATGTTTTTGACGATGTTGGGATCGGGTTTTAATACTTTGATGTTTTTGAGGCCGAGCTGGTTGCGTAATGTTTCGACATATTCCAGCGTTTCTTTGAAATGTTTTTCGGTGTCGAGGAAGAGGATTGGCGTGGCCGGGTCGATTTCGGCGACAAGTGCAATTAATAATGCGGAATCAGCGCCGAAACTGGAGAACAGCGCAACCTCGTTTTGAAATTCCTGGTGCAGCACGGTTTTGAGCAGGAGCGAAGTTTCCATACCGGCATAGAAAGACTCTAAGCGCAGCAGGCGGTCTTTTTGTTTTTCGTTGCTGTTTGATATGCCTTGAAGTGAGTCCAACATAAATATTTCCGGGGTGAGCTTTATATATGATTCTAGCACGGAAATGCAAGGAATTTATGTGAAATATTTAGTTTTACATGATTGGTATGTGATATGCTCCCAGGGTAGCCGTCATTGCGGGCTTGACCCGCAATCTATCCACTCACATTCTCCTTGCCTTGTGGCGGTTGCAGAACGATGGATTGCGGGTCAGGCCCGCAATGACGAGGCTGGAGCGGGTTAGTCTAACCAATTGTTATCTTTGATATATTTCTGGGTCAGTTTATTGACCTGGTCATAATTCAAACCTTCGGCCCGCCATTCGGCGCGTTTGGCGGCAATGTCATCAATGTGTGCGCCCCAATCTTCGGGGAAGAGTTCTTCGAGTTTGTCGCGGATGATTTTGGCGGTGCCGGGGGTTTTGCCGTTGGTGGAGACGCTCAATAAGAGATCACCGCGTTTGACGAAACTGTGGAAAAAAAAGTCGCAGTATTTTTTGTTATCCTCAACATTCACCAGCGCCCCGGCGGCTTTGGCTTTTTTGTAGAGTTTGGCGGAGGTTTCTTCGTCTAAGCCGACAATCAGTACCACGCCGAAATTGCGGAAAATGATTTTGTCGAACGGGGTTTCGATAATGGTTAAGTTTTCAATGCCGAGCTCGCGCAGCTTTTTCTCACGGGCGCGTAATTTCTCGCCCTGGCCGATGAGGAGGGTGGAGGTGGTGGCGAGGTTTAGGGTGACGGGAAGCATAACCCTATTGATTTACGTTCGGCTTGTTTCTGAAATAGAAATAGAAAAACAAACCAAGAATAATTGTAGCGACAATGACTGGCCAGAATTCGGCACGGTCTTTTCCTTGCGGTTCATATTTTGTCCAGCAACCCCAATTTATGGAAGGGAGATATTTAATTTGGATAGTATTTCCCGGTGAATAGGGCTGTAATTGAGCATTATTATCAAATCTTTCAATCGTTCTTCCGGTGTGAATTTTGCCAGCTGCATCGGAAAATTGGTAAGCTATTGTATAATGTGCTGTTAAAAAATCACTATTATGGGCATATCCTTTTCCTGGGATATATTCTTTCCACCTGTCTGGACTTGAAAAGCCGGTTCTTTCAAAAGAAATAATTTGCGCGGTATTTGGATGCCCGTCTGATTGACAATAGAAATTGACTAAACCTGTCGGAACATAATAAATAAGAATTAAAGACAATGCTGTAATTACCGTCCAAATAGCTGCTTTAGTTGGTTTCTTATTCATATCAACTCGCCCATTTTTTACCTGTTAATGCAGCTTTCGCGTTCTCCTTCACTTTCTCAAAACCATAGCGCGAGATGAAATCGCCGAAGCCTTCGTCGCCCATTTTATTTGCGGCGAAGAGGGCGAACATTGGGTCGAGGGCGGCGGGGATGTCCTCTAATGGAATTTTGTCGAAGACCTCAAAGCCGAGTTTGGTCGCTTCAAAATCGCCGCCGATGTAGAGTTTGTAATGGCCGGGCATGCGGCCGACGATGCTGAAATCACCGACATAGGGGCGCGAGCAGCCATTGGGGCAGCCGGCGATGCGGAAGGTCATTTTTTCATCTAACAAATCATGTTTTTCCAAGGTTTTTTCGAGCTGCGCGATAAGCGGGTCGCGGATGCGCTCGGCTTCGGTCAGGGCTTTGCCGCAGGTGGGCAGCGCGACGCAGGCCAGCGCCCAGCGGTCGAGCGGGGAAATTTCGCTGGCGAGTTTGATTTCGTATTTCTTCAGAAGGGTTTCGATGTTTCGTTGTTCCGAAGTTTCGATGTCGCAGAAAATTATGTTTTGGTCGGCGGTTAAACGAATATCCATGCCGTATTTTTTCACTAATTCGCGGATGCCTTCGCGGTAATTGTCTTTGATGCGGCCACTGGAAATCGGCACGCCGAGGAACCATTTGCCGTCGCCTTGCTCGAACCAGCCCATATGGTCTTCGATGCCCCATTTTTTGACGGGCAGAGGCGCGGAGAATTTTTTGCCGAAATATTTTTCGGCGGTGTCGCGGCTCCAATCCATGCCTTTTTCTTCGACGACGTATTTGAGACGGGCGTGTTTGCGGTTGGTGCGGTCGCCGAAATCACGTTGGAGTTCGACTATGCTTTGCGCTGCGGCGATTATGTCACCGGGCGCGCATGCGCCGAGCATGGTAGCGGTGCGCGGGTAGGTTTCGGGCTGGTTGTGGTTCATGCCGAGGCCGCCGCCAATAGCGAGGTTCCAGGCTTGGAGCTTGCCGTTTTCAAACATCGGCAAAATGGCGATATCGTTGACGAACGGCTCGACGCATAAATCATGCGGCTCGTTGATGGCCATTTTGAATTTGCGCGGCATGTAGACGTCTTTGTAGATCGGCTCAATTTCTTCCGGCGTGCCGAGATTGAGTTTTTCCTCATCCATCCATACTTCCAGATATGCGCCGGTATGCGGGGCGAAATGCGCGGCGAGCTTATCGGCGGTTTCCTGCATGGTTTTGTGCTGCTCATCCTTAAACGGCGCCGGGCAGGCGAGCACGTTGCGGTTGACGTCGCCGCAGCCGCCGAGGGTGGAGAGTTCAGCCTCGATGATGGCGCGCACCATTGGGCGCATGGCGGGTTTTAAGATGTTGTGGAATTGGAATGTCTGGCGCGTGGTGATGCGCAGCGTGCCGTTGGCGAAATGCTCGCAGATGCGGTCGAGTGCCAGGTATTGCTCAGCGCGGAGCTTGCCGCCGGGGCATTTCATGCGCAGCATGAATTCCCATTCTTTCTCCAGCCCGGCTTTTTTGCGCTCGGTTTGCGTGTCGCGGTCATAACCGAAATATGAGCCGTGGAATTTGAGGAGTTCGTAGGTGGCGTCGGTGACTTCGAGGTTGGAAGTATCTTCCAGTTCAGCTTTTATATTCCCGCGCAGATAATTTGATTCACGCTTGATGCTTTCCTGCGCGGAGGGTTTTTTTTCTGGCTTCGCTGGCGGGTTTTCGCTCATTTCTCTCTCAATTTGTCATCCTCGGGCTTGACGCGAGGATCTGGTTTGGAAGTATGCAGCCCTGGATTCTCGGGTCAAGCCCGAGAATGACAATATCATGGATAGGAGATAAAACGCAAATTATTTATGTGGAATGGGGAAATTTACATTAATTTTATGTTATATTGTCGAACTTGACTCACAGGTTAATATAATTTAGTATTAAGTCATGAGTATATCTGGAAATTGGGTGTCGTTTACAATTGATTGCATAGTAAATCCAAATAATAGGAACCCGGATCACAAAGGAGACAGAATTTCATTATTTCATCATCATTGGATGATAGAAGCAGGTCGCCGTGACCAATTGCCAGTTCCGGATTACAAGATAATGAATCTTGTGGGTTTTGATGGGAACCAGTTTATGTGTTTAGCTTTTGATAGTATAAAATGGGAATTTGATCCAGAAGGTACACGTTTAATATACGATAGAGAGTACCATGGCCTTAGAGGTTCTACAGAAGACTTAAATGAATTTGTTGAATTTTGCCGTCTAAATAGAGATAAATTAAAAGTAGAGCTAGCTAGTTATTCCCCTGGCAAAAATAGTATGTATGATGGTCTATATGAGCATGAACATAGACCTCTTCGTCCAAGCCGTTGATACTTCCGAGGCCAAACTTGCCAAAATCGTCGCTGATTCAATCGGCGCCCTCGACGATGGCGAGCTGTTTGTTGAGATTTCCGAGAGTGAATCGCTGGTGTTTGATGATGGGAAGTTGAAGAATGCTTCGTTTGACCAGTCGCAGGGCTTCGGCCTGCGCGGGGTGGTGGATGAGGCGGTGGCTTATGCCCACTCTTCAGTCTTGAGCGAGGACTCTATCCGGAGAGCGGCTAAAACTATTCAGTCTATTCGGGGTAACGAGGTTGTGATTGGGTCTCCGGTCACGGGTGACAGGTCTCCGGGAAAGTCACCCGTTACCCGTGACCCGTCACCGAAACTATATGTAGAGGACAATCCTATTCATGCGCTCGGCTTTACTGACAAGGTCAGACTGTTGCAGGAGATTGATGCTTATTTGCGTGGGCGTGAGCCGCGGGTGCGGCAGGTTTCGGTTTCGTTGTCGGGTGAGCATCAATCGGTGATGGTGCTGCGTGGGGATGGGCGGATTGCTTGTGATTTCAGGCCGCTGGTGCGGTTGAATATTTCGGTGACCGTGGAGGATAACAAGCGCATGGAGCGCGGCGGGAATGGCGTTGGCGGGCGCGCGGGTTATCTGGAATTTATTGCGCCGGATAAGTGGCGGGCTCAAGCCGATGATGCGCTCAGGCAGGCATTGGTGAACCTCGAATCAATCCCGGCGCCGGCGGGGGAATTTCCGGTGGTGCTCGGGCCGGGATGGCCGGCAGTGCTGCTGCATGAGGCGGTGGGGCATGGGTTTGAGGGGGATTTTAACCGCAAGAAAACTTCGGTGTTTTCGGGGATGTTGGGTAAAAGGGTGGCGAGCAAAGGCGTGACGGTGGTTGATGATGGTACATTGCCGAACCGGCGCGGGAGTTTGAATATCGACGATGAGGGGACGCCGACGCAGCGGAATGTTTTGATTGAGGACGGGATCATGGTCGGCATGATGCAGGATCGCTTGAATGCGCGCCTGATGGGGGTGATGCCAACCGGCAACGGACGGCGCGAGAGCTATGCGCATAAGCCGCTGCCGCGGATGACGAATACGTTTATGGTGGCGGGTGGGAACACGCGGGAGGAGATGATTGCGTCGGTGAAGAACGGAATTTACGCGCCATATTTTGGCGGCGGGCAGGTGGATATTGTCAGCGGCAAATTCGTGTTCAGCGCGACCGAGGCTTATAAAATTGAGAACGGCAAAGTGACGCGCCCCTTGAAAGGCGCGACGCTGATCGGCAACGGGCTGGATACGATGCAGAAAATTTCGATGATTGGGAATGATATGATGCTCGATCCCGGCATCGGCACTTGCGGCAAAGACGGCCAGGGCGTGCCGGTTGGGGTGGGGCAGCCTAGTTTATTGATTTCTTCCATGACCGTAGGTGGCACCGAGGTCGCGGCTTAGCAGTTACTTTATCCTCTCAAATTCCAGCTTATCCACATTTTGCCGCGCTGCATAAAGGTTGGCGTTTGGGTGCTTGTTTCTGATTTCTTTTTCAAATTTTTGCGCCAGTTTTTTGTCGATGCGGCAGCCGAGATAGATGGAGGTGATGGTTGCGGGCATGAGGGGTTTTCTGATGAAGCTCAAATTGGTTTTATCGTTGCGCCACATGAGCCGGTATTCGTTTTCCAGCTCCCAGTCTTTATGCTTCCACGAAAAAACCTTGTTCAGTTTTTCCATGATTTTTCTCTCAGTAAATGCCGGGTGTTTGGTCTTGAACATCATAAATTCAAAATATTCCTCGCAGGAGATTTTTGGTGAATTGTCATGATATTCCATTTCCTGGGTAAGGAAATCTCCCCGTTTTCCTTTCCAGGAAAGCTGCTGCAATTTTTCTAGATCAAATTCAATCGCAACACCCCTGTGGCCGTTGCCGTAATGCCCCCACATATAGGTGCGGTCGGGATATTTGGTCATGGGCTTGCAGGTGGAAAATATATAGGTGTTCTTAAAAAGTTTTTTGATTTCCTTGGTTACTTTTTCGTTTACGGTATTCAAATTATTGGAGGCGGGAAAATGTTTGAGGAAATAATCAAGAAAATCGGGATGATGTTTTTTGACCCAGTTCGCCAGCTCGGCGTGGTCGCTGAATTCGTTTTTTACGGTGTAGTTGGGATCAAACGGATCGTTGAATTTATCCGAATGGATAAAAGTAATTTCATTGAGCGCGACCGTCTCCAGCGCAAAATCCGCATTGCCGTAGAAGCGCACGACTTTTTTTGGTGGGGGTGGCATAGGTGTCGACATTATATTTTTGGAAACCAGACGCCACGGAGATTGATAACTCCCATATTGGGGATAACATGGTTTTGCTCCAAGTCCGTGACTTTGATATCTTCGGTTACTTGTTCAATCTGCGGAAGCTGCGCCTTATCAAATAAGGTTTTATTTAATAACAGTACGGCATCATCATAATTGTAAGCAGTTACGCCGCAGCCAAGCCTCATACCTACTGGCGGATTTTTAAAAACAATCCAGTAGGTATGTAAAAGCTTATCCATTCGCCGCTTTCTTGCCATTCGCTCCCGCCACTTGGGCGCGCAATTGCTTGGCGGCGGCGACCATTGCTTCGAGCGCCGGTTTGGTTTCTTTCCAGCCGCGGGTTTTCAGGCCGCAATCGGGGTTGACCCAGATCTGCTTGGCGTCGAGCACCTTCAGGGCTTTCTGCAGCAGCGCCGTCATTTGCTCCTGCGTCGGCACGATGGGCGAGTGGATATCATAAACGCCGGGCCCGATTTCGTTGGGGTATTTGTAGCCGACGAAAGCGTCGAGGAGTTCCATTTGCGAACGCGATGTTTCGATTGAAATCACATCGGCATCCATCGCGCCGACAGCTTGTATGATGTCGTTGAACTCGCTGTAGCACATATGGGTGTGGATCTGGGTTTTGTCCTGTACGCCTGATGCCGTAATGCGGAAGGCTTCGACGGCCCAGCGCAGGTAATCATTCCATTCGGCGCGGTGCAAAGGCAGGCCTTCGCGCAGCGCGGCTTCGTCGATTTGGATGACTTTAATTCCGGCTTTCTCTAAATCAACTACTTCATCGCGGATGGCGAGGGCGATTTGTTTGGTGGTGGTTTCGCGCGGCTGGTCGTCGCGGACAAAGCTCCATTGCAAAATTGTGATGGGGCCGGTGAGCATGCCTTTCATCGGGCGTTTGGTTTGGCTTTGGGAGAATTTCGCCCATTCGACGGTCATTGGTTTTGGTCTTGAAACATCACCGAAAATAATCGGCGGTTTCACGCAGCGCGAGCCGTAGCTCTGCACCCAGCCGAACTGGCTGAAGGCGAAACCGGAAAGCTGTTCGCCGAAATATTCGACCATGTCGTTGCGCTCGAATTCGCCGTGGACAAGGACGTCGACGTCGATTTCTTCCTGCCATTTGATGCTTTCCGCGGTTTTGCCTTCAAGGAATTTTTTGTAATCAGCATCATTCATATGCCCGGCTTTATTGGCGGCGCGGGCCTGGCGCACGTCTTCAGTCTGCGGGAAGCTGCCGATTGTCGTGGTCGGGAATAATGGCAGGTTCAGCTCCTTGCCCTGGATTGCGGCGCGGGTCTGGTAAGGCGATTTGCGTTCAGCTAAGACAGGAGTGATTTCGGCGACGCGTTTTTTGACAGCATCGTTGTGGATGCGTTTTGAAGTGCGGCGGCTTTCCATTGCTTTGGCGTTATCAGCGAGTTCAGCTTTAACCGAATCGCGGCCATTGTTGAGGGCTTTGCTTAAAACATTTATTTCTTTAACTTTCTGACGGGCGAAGGCGAGCCAGTTTTTGAGCTCGGCATCAAGCTTGGTTTCGGAATCCAAATCAACCGGGCTGTGCAAAAGCGAGCATGACGGCGCAACGAAGATTTTATCGGCGCCGCGTTTGGCGACGGCTTTTTCCAGTTTGGCTAGGGCTTTTTCCAAATCCGTTTTCCAGATATTGCGGCCTTCGACGACGCCCAGGGATAAAATCAAATTGGCCGGGGCATCGTTCAATGCCGCATCCAATTGTTTTTCACCGCGTACTATGTCTAAGTGTAAAGCTTGCACGGGGAGGTGAAGTGCGGTTTCCAAATTGGCGCCGAGATCGGTGAAATAAGTTGCCACCAAAATTTTCGGGGCTGAACCTTGCGCCAATTGCGAATAGGCAACTTTAAAGGCGGCGCGCTGGTCATTGTTTAAATCCAAGACCAGAGCCGGTTCATCAAGTTGAATCCAGTCAGCGCCGGCTTCGGCGAGTTTGGCCAGAATTTCCTTATAAACCGGGATGAGGGCGGGCAGGAGTTTCAAAGCATCGCCGCCGTCGCGTTCTTTACCCAAGAGAAGGAAAGAAACCGGGCCGAGCAAAACCGGGCGGGTGTGGACGCCCAGGGCTTTGGCTTCATTGAATTCATCAAAAATCTTGGTTGATGACAGGGCGAATTTTTGGCCTTTGTGCAGTTCGGGCACGATGTAGTGGTAATTGGTGTCGAGCCATTTCGTCATTTCCATTGCCGGGACGTTTGCCAATTTACCGGCACGGCCACCGCGGGCCATGGCGAAATAAGTATCAGCATCAACTGTAGAACCTTCAAATTTGTAGCGTGGCGGCACCGCGCCGACTAAAGCGATAGTGTCGAGAACATGGTCATATAACGAGAAATCATTGGACGGGATATGCTGGATGCCGTTCTCGGCCTGGAATTTCCAGTTCTCAGCGCGGATGGTTTTTGCAGCTTTTTGCAGGTCTTCAAGTTTGGAATCGCCCTTCCAGTAAGATTCAACCGCTTTCTTCAATTCGCGGAAAGCGCCGACGCGCGGAAAGCCCAGATTGGTTGCAGTTACATTAGCCATTTTATATCCCCAGTTTCTGATTTGGACGGCTGTTATAGCGGGGAATGGCGGCAAAAGGCAAGGAATAATTTGACAACCTGTACGAGAATATTTAGGTTGGCGACGGAGCCGGAATTCCGGCTCCAGGGGTGTCGTAGCCCATTCATACACGGTTTGTGTGACCGTCATCGCACTCCTCGGCTTATGGTCGGGGAGGCGCAAGCATATGTCCAGGCCTAAAGCTAAAGGCTTGCGCGGCTTTTGTATGAAGGTCTACGAACTCCCCGATCACCAGCGGTTTCGCTGGTGATAATGATAATAGGGGAGTTATGGATAAAGATATCAATAAGCAAATCGGCGCGCGGATCAAGGCGATGCGGCTGTTGAAAGGCCTGACGCAAAGCGAGCTGGCCCGCCAGCTTGGCATCAGCTCCCAGCAGGTGCAGAAATATGAGAACGGCAAAAACGCGATTTCGGCGACAAGGCTGGTGGCGCTGGGGCGGTGCCTGGGCTGCGATATAGGCTATTTTTTCGGCGATGCTGCGGGGGAAATTCCCGGGCTGGTGGATATGCGGAAAATAAAGAAGCATGTGGCGGCGCTGCAGGATTTGGTATGAAACAACCACAGGTTGCGGCGTTTGGCAAATTTTTTTAGGCCTTAAACCTTGGTTTCAAAAATTGCTTCCTGGGCGGCGCGGATTTTCATCAGCTCGAGCAGGGATTTTTGCGGGTAATAGGTGACCTTGCCGTCTTTGAGTGAAGTGTAGCGGGTGACGTAATCACCAACGGAATCCTTGAAAATGGTGAAGGTGACGTCTGAAACTACATAATAATTAGCCTGGATGACCTGGGCGGCTTTTTGAACTTCAGCGAGCCTTGCATCCTGCGCGGTAGTTGGGGCAACCGGTTGCGGCCCGTCTAAATCTGGAGTAGACGGAGCAGCAGCCGGTGCCGGAACTGCCGGCGAGTTCCCCCCCTGGCTTGCCCCTTGCATCAAATTGCCCATCGGCGGCAATGATATATTCGATACGTCCATAATTCCCCCATGCGCGTGGCTCTATGATTTAGCCGCATGCATAAAACAATTTAAACCTATGGAAATAAAACCCCCTGTCTTGCTCCCCTGATTTAAATTCCTCAGAACATGGAAGTTGTAATGTTCTGAAGGATTTAAACCACCCTTTGGGGGAGAGGTTTTTTAGGCCTCTCCCCGTCCGGTTTTTAATTACTGACCGATAAGTTTCAGTAAGTTTTGTGGCAGCTGGTTAGCTTGCGCCAACACGGAGATAGCAGCTTGAGTTTCTACTTGCTCAGTCGCGTATTTGGTAGATTCTTTGGAGATATCAGTATCCAAGAATGCACCGCGGGCCGCGTCGAGGTTTTGGATGGAAGTGCCCAATACGTCCGCAGCGTAGTTGAAGCTTTCTTCCAAGGCGCCGACAGTTGCAACGGTAGATGTCAGCGTACCGAGAGCTGTAGTCAGGACGCCTGAAGCGGCCTGAGCACCTGCGGCAGTGGAGATATCGAGGCTGGTGTTACCGAATACCGACGCAGAATCGCTGTTGGCGATAGAGACGCCGATAGTATCAGTAGAACCGGTACCGACCTGGAAGGTCAATCCACCATTAGAACCACCGCCGAACACAGAGTTCAGAGTGCTAGTGATAGCAGCAGCACCAGCAGCAGTACCTACGTTCAAGTTTTGACCGAAAGTAACTACTAAAGTTGAGTTAGAATCACTCTGATTAGTGAACGTCATAGCACCAGCAGTGAAAGTAGCAGAGCTTAATGTAGCTTTGTAAGTATCACCATTGATATCAACTGTGAACGAACCGTTTGCAGTTGCAGAGTAAGGAGTGATCTGGAAGTTGCTGATAGATGGAGCAGAAGTAGCACCCCAAGCATCAGATTTCAGAACGAAGCTGTTACCATCCATACCTTGCAAGATCGTACCATCGAACTGTGAAGAAACGATCGCGCCAGTAGTGTTTGCAGTGTTAGAGATATCACGAGTCTGATATGCATTAGCTGATTGCAAATCAGTTTGAATGGCAGCAGCTAAAGTGTTAGAAGTTGCTTGAGTTGTACCACCAATAGCTGAAGCTTGAGTTACGATAGTAAAAGTATCACCAGCTGAATCAGTAAGTGCGATAGTGTGAGCAGCTGCTGTTGACAAGTCGATACCAGCTTGCGCTGAGGTATAAACTTGGCCATTCATTGTGACAGTAACAATGTCTTTAGTACCAGCGGTGCCCATTAGGATATTTACTTGAGCGCCTGATTGTGAACCAGCGATATTGTTGTTAAAAGTACCAGAGAATGTAGCAGTGTTGATAGTAGTTGAACCCAAACCAACTAAACTAGTTGCTGAGTTTTGAGTAGTTTTACCAATCAAGCCAGAAGCGCCAGAGATAGAACCGTCAAGAAGGTTTACACCGTTGAAGTTAGTAGTGCTGACGATATTGTTATACTCTGTAGTCAGAGCCTGGAACTCTTGGTTCAGGTAACCGCGTTCAGTGTTGGAAAGCGTACCGGAGTTGGCTTGTACGGCCAGGGCTTGCTGACGTTGCAGGATTTGTGTCAAAGAAGTCAGACCGCCGTTGGCAACTTGCAATAATGAAGTGGCCTGGCTGGCGTTGGTAGAAGCAGTTTGAAGAGTTGAAACGTCAGACTGGAGAACAGTACCGATAGCAAGACCGGATACGTTATCAGAAGCCTGGACGATTGCGTTGCCGCTTGAAAGACGGGCGATTGAAGATTGCGCCGCAGTTGATGCTGTGCGCAAGCTGTTTGCTGCATAATATGCGGCAATGTTGGTGTTGATTGAAGCCATTTATATTCTCCTACTTGGATTTAGTGTTTGGGCGTCCTGCCCCATATCAACAGCACTATTGCCACGGATATGTCTTAGATAAATTCCAGATTAACAGGTAAAGATTAATTAATAGTTAACGGGAGTGAATTATTTTTATGCCGCCTCGGCGGGCGCTGGATGCCTTGTATTATATGTATTTATAAGAGTGTCATAATAGTATAACTTGAAATTATCGGCAGATTTGCCTAATATATATTTATGACATCGCACGCCCAAAGCGCCGGATTATCTCCCGACATGATCAAAAGCATGCAACAGATGGTGCAATATATGCCGCCGGAAATGCAGCAGGTTTTCGGCATGGTGCAGCAGGTGCTGGGGCAAATGGGGCATTTGAAAGAAGTTGAAAGCACAAAAGATGGTTACGGCAAAACCGCCGAGCAGGGAACCCATGCGGCGGCGGCCAGTATCCAGCAGGCGAACGCGATAAAACCGCCGCCATTGCCGCCGATGCCCGGCGCCAAAGCCTAGGCTGCCATAATTATTAGCCAGTAGTTTTGGTGCTGATCTGGAGCGCATGGATTTCATGCCAGCGCACCGCGCTTTGAACCATTTTATGCTGGGCGAGACGGGATAGGTTTTTAAAAGACTCGTCAATCACTTCAACTGACCAATGGTCATTATCCCCGGCGAGGTCGGTGATTTTGATTTGCGCGGACGGAAAGGCGGCGCGGATGGTTTTTTGCAAATCTTCTCTTGTAATCGGCATGGTTAATTTGTATAAAGAGTTATAACTAGAGGTAGATATTATGGCTGAAGGCGAAACAGAAGTAAAGTTGCCAGGAAGAAGATTCGACGCAGGCTTATATGGAATATGGGAGCGTAAATATCCCGATTATTTTCAAGGTGCGGAATGTTCTCCAGAACCGGATAGAGTAATTTATGAGGGTGTTAGAGCTATGATGAACAGAAAGGTTTCTCTCAATGGTGAAGTTGCATTTCTTGATGAGCTTGCCGAGCATTACAGAGATCACAAAATTGCCGTTAAAGATGCAAGGAAGAACACAGCAACTCCATATACGGACATAATGTTAAGGCTTATAGAAAGCGCACGGAGAGAATTGCATCCGCACGGAAAAAGTTTCTAACTACCCATAAACTCCGGCAGGAATTTTTCGTGGGCGGTTTTTAGGTCGGCGACACTGATATCAACTTTGTCGTCAATCACCAGTTTCTTGCCTTCGACCTTGCCGAGTTTTATTGCCGGCACACCGGCGGTTTCCGCCTTGTTCAAAATTGTGTCGGGGAGGTTGGTGGAGATTATGTAGCGCGCCTGGTCTTCGCCGAAGAGGAATTCGTGGATCGGAACTTCTGAACCTCTGAACTTCTGAACTTCTGAATTATTTTCCGGAGTTCCGGAGTTCCGGAGTTCAGAAACTTCAAACTTGATGCCGCGGTTGGCGGCCATTGCCATTTCGGCGAGTGCTATCAGCAACCCACCATCGGAAATATCGTGGCAGGCGGTGATGTATTTGTTGACGCTTAAAATAAATTCCCCGTGTTTGCGCTCGGCTTTCAAATCAACCGGCGGCGGCGCGGCGGCTGGGGCGTGGCAGATATCACGGGCGTAGATGGAGCAGCCGAGTTCGCCACGCGTGGTGCCGATTAGGATGAGGGTTTCACCATCGGCTTTGGGGCAGATGGTTTTGCGTTTTTCTAAATTGTCCATCAAGCCGACGCCGCCGATGGCGGGAGTTGGGTGGATGCCGGTACCCATGGTTTCATTATATAATGAGACATTGCCGGAGACGATGGGGTAATCGAGGGCGATGCAGGCTTGCGCCATACCCTCCAAACAGCCGACGATCTGGCCCATGGTTTCAGGTTTTTGCGGGTTGCCGAAATTGAGGCAGTTGGTGATGGCGAGCGGCTGTGCCCCCGTGGCGATGAGATTGCGGTAGGTTTCGGCGACGGCTTGTTTGCCGCCCTCGATTGGGTCGGCGAAGCAGTAGCGCGGGGTGCAGTCGGTGGTGATGGCGAGGCCTTTTTCGGTACCGTGAATGCGGACTAGGCTGGCGTCGCCGCCGGGGAAGATGACGGTATCGCCGCCGACTTGGTGGTCATATTGCTGCCAGATCCAGCGCTTGCTGGAGAGGTCGGGGAGTTGCAGCATTTGCAGGAGGGTTTTGTTGTAGTCGGCGGGTTCGGGCAGGTTTTCGCCTTTTTCGCTGATGCGGTTGATTTTGTAGGGGCGTTCGTAAAGCGGGGCTTCGTCGCTCAAGGGCTGGAGGGGGAGGTCGGCTTCGATTTTGTCATGCATTTTGAGGATCATGCGGCCGGTGTCGGTCAATTTTCCGATGACGGCGAAATCGAGATCCCATTTATCGAAAATCTTTTTCGCCATTGGCTCTTTGCCCGGCTTTAAAATCATCAACATGCGCTCCTGGCTTTCAGAAAGCATCATTTCGTATGCCGTCATCCCGGTTTCGCGGCAGGGGACTTTATCCATCCACATTTCTATGCCCATGCCGCCTTTGCTGGCCATTTCGATTGAGGAGCTGGTGAGTCCGGCCGCGCCCATGTCTTGGATGGCGACGATGGCGTCGGTTTGCATGAGTTCGAGGCAGGCTTCGATGAGGAGTTTTTCGGTGAATGGGTCGCCGACTTGCACCGTTGGGCGTTTTTCCTCTGCGTCCTCGCCGAATTCGGCACTGGCCATGGTGGCGCCGTGGATGCCGTCGCGGCCGGTTTTGCTGCCGACATAGACGACCGGATTGCCGAGCCCGGCGGCGGCGGAGTAGAAGATTTTATCGGTTTCGGCGAGGCCGACGGTCATGGCGTTGACGAGGCAGTTGCCGTTATAGGATTCGTGGAAGGTACATTCGCCGCCGATGGTCGGCACGCCGACGCAATTGCCGTAATGGCCGATGCCGTGGACGACGCCTGCAACCAGATGTTTGGTTTTGGCGTGAGATGGCGCGCCGAAGCGCAAGGAGTTCATATTGGCAATCGGGCGCGCGCCCATGGTGAAGACGTCGCGCAAGATGCCGCCGACGCCGGTAGCGGCGCCCTGGAACGGTTCGATATAGGATGGGTGGTTGTGCGATTCCATTTTGAAGATGGCGGCCTGGCCGTCACCGATATCGATAACTCCTGCGTTTTCGCCGGGGCCGCAGATGACCCAAGGGGCGGTGGTGGGGAGTTTTTTCAGGTGGAAGCGGGTGGATTTGTAGGAGCAATGCTCTGACCACATGACGGAGAAAATGCCGAGCTCCGTCATATTCGGCTCGCGGTTCATGATTTCGAGGACTTTGGCGTATTCGGCGTCGGAGAGGCCGAATTGGGCGTAGAGGGGCTGCGGTTGGTTGGTTGCGGGTTGGGGCATGGCGAAGCGGGTTATAGCTAATTTTATAAGCTAATTAAAGAGTTAATTCTTAAATAATTTGGTGATAAATTAGTAATTGTGGTATTTGT
>Ga0206942_1224_pt1 | contig 16002 bp, 14 predicted proteins | sample Alteio_BWOrgHeat_6_FD_153253 | JGI IMG/M metagenome (GOLD analysis project Ga0206942, IMG submission 153253) | Enriched cells from forest soil in Barre Woods Harvard Forest LTER site, Petersham, Massachusetts, United States -... | ecosystem: Environmental > Terrestrial > Soil > Temperate forest > O... | reverse complement strand
TGTTTTTGATAATCGTGTGAAAGTAGCAAATAAAACTTTAGCACGGTTGTTTGACAGGCCGTTTAAGGCTACTTATTTATTTCAGCCGCAAAACGATCAAGAAACTGCTGCAAAAACGCTTGCGTTTCCTTAACTGTAATAGTGAAATCATGATCGATCAGCCCTTCTTTATAAACGAGATATACTTCAGGTTGTCCAAGATAAATTGCATCAATGGCAACCATAATGCTACGTAAATGAGATTGTGCGACTGCCGTACCGATCACGCCAGGACTGGTTCCTATTGCTGCCATCGGTTTTCTGGCCCATACATTTTTTCCATAAGGCCTTGTTCCCCAGTCAATGACATTTTTCAAAACACCGGGGATGGATCTGTTATATTCCGGCGTCACAAATAAAACAGCATCTGCTTCTGCTATTTCATTTTTAAAGCGTATCACAGAATCTGGCAAGTGATCGTCAAGATCCTGGTTATAAAGAGGTATGTCATCTATTTTTGTCAGAGACAATTTTAAATCCGGATGGTTCAGTTTATTCAGGGCAAGTGCCAATTTTCGATTAAAAGAATCTTTACGAAGACTTCCTGCGATAACAGCGACTTTCAACATGAGTGACTCCCTTTATAGCAATCTATCCGTTAATTTTCATCCTGACCTGGACAAGTATTCTAGGGCGTGTTTACAATTGATAATTTTTATTCATTTTATCGACAAATACGTGCATCGTTCACGGATTTGTCTTTCGAAAACCTCCTGTTTTCTCATAAAATGAATAAAAATTATCAATTGTAAACACGCCCTAAAATGCGAATTAAGAGCTGAAAATTAAAAAGAAAAAAGCCAGTTGATCATTTAGAATTCATACCACTTTTGACGAAGTAGGGAAAATTCCAAATGGACTGGCAAGATAAATTAATATCACTGTATCTTTTTATTTGCAACGAATATAAGAAACATCTTTGGTCATATTGCGAGCGCATGACCAATTACGCGGATTTAAGCTTTTCTGATGAAGAAGTAATTACAATTTTTCTTTATGGTGTGATAAATAAACGTCGAGAACTCAAAGAAATTTACCAAGAAGCGGAGCGTTATTTGAAGCCTTGGTTTCCAAAATTACCTAGCTATGTTGCTTTTGTGCAACGCATTAATCGTGTGTGTGACATTTTTATTCCTCTGATTGATTCTTTGCAATCGAATTTACCTGCAAACATTTATTTTGAAACGCATCAATTAATAGATTCGATGCCAATAGTGATGGCAAAACAAGGGCGACGTTTCCGCGCGAAAGTAGCAAAAGAAATTGCAACGCCCAACGGTTACTGCACGACAAAGAAAATGCATTATTATGGCGTAAAATTGCATGTTTTAGGATGTTATCGAAAAGGTTCTCTTCCTATTCCAAGTTACATCGGATTAACAAATGCTGGGATGGGGGATCGCAAAGCGTACGAACAGATATTGCCTGAATTAAGTGAGAATGTTTTTGCGGATAAAGCATATCAAAAAGAAAATAAATCTATTTTACATGATGACTCTGTATTGCTGCATACGCCAGTCAAAAAACAGAAGGGACAAAAATTATTAGATTCTGCCGACAGATTGTTGTCGAGCGCTATCTCCAGCATTCGCCAACCGATCGAATCATTTTTCAATTGGCTCGAAGAAAAAACTAGTATTCAGATGGCAAGCAAAGTTAGGTCGTACAATGGATTGATGGTTCATGTGTTTGGTCGCATAGCTGCAGCGTTTTTTCTGCTAGTTGAGCGAGTGACCAGCTCTTAATTCGCATTAAAGTTGACAATACCAGTTTACGCGATTTTATATTAAATAGCGCAATAACAATTTCTGTTATCCAGAACGACTTTTCAGAGGCCATTTTTTATATCTTACACCCTTCATTTTCTGTAATATATACATGCAAATTCCAAATAATTGAGTTAAAATCCTGAATCATTTCTTTCCGGGATTATTCCAGATGAGCACCCAACTGCAACCATCATCAAAAGCATTCCGAACCATTCTGGAAGAGTATCTTGCGCTTAAAGTGCTTTCCAGTGCTTCAGCCCAAAATATCCGTCAACGTTTATTAAAATGGATTGCCATTGGATTTGGTATTTCGTGGGGGTTACCGTGGATATGGTCTTGTCTTGCGGTTGGGAATATTTTTCCTTCTGCTGTTTCGACTTGCCTGGGTGTCCTGTTTGCTTTCGGGATTGTAGTGACAGTAGGAGCTGATGGCTGGTGGATCATGAGAGAAGCCCATCAGTATTTCGAAAGGAAATCCGCTATCGAAAAAGCCTGGCAAACGATTCAGCAAGGCGAACCGCGGACCAGATATCTAAAAAAATCAGCTGCTTTCCTGTTTGCAAGTTGCTCGTGTATAGCGCCTGTTTATGCTTCCATTCGATATACATCAGGACTCGCCCAATATTTATCATTCATTACGTTAGTTGTGTATTATGGTTATGGATTGGTGGGTTACACGCAACTGATTGATAAAGTGAGCGCCTTCTGGCAAGATAGAAAGAGCTCACCGGATTTAATCCATACTCGACAGAAGCTGTCGCACGCTTTGGATCAATTGGCTGAGTATCCCAACTCCAGACACACGACTGCTTCACAATGGATAACTTATCTCGAGAAATTCAATGCTCTTTCTGTTCAACCTGTATTTCCTCCTGAAGCAGCCAAACTCTCTCCAAAACAAAGATATATCCAGAAAATCATTATCTATTTGATTCCTCCTCTGGCTTCGCTTGTCAGCGTATTTTTGATTCATGATTTTCTTTATGCTCATATCTGGAGTAACGCAGTATTTGCTATTATTACAGCAATTATTGCGGAACTACCCGGTTTTGTTATTAATACCCTGGCAACAGTTAAAGTATCAGGCTATATGCTTGAAATGTTAAATGCGCCTTCCAAAAATCTTTTTTTTAAATCTACCGCGCCGCTCCTGTTATCACTTCTGGCACCTGTTGCTGCTGTTTATATCACCTACACGACGTTAACAGCACATCAGCTATCTCTTTACATTGTGTTGCCTGCCATGATTGCGATTGGTCTTGCGCGCATTGTATTTTCCTGGTTTACACTAACCCATGTTATTGAAGCTATTTCCACATCACATCATGCTGAAGCTTTGAGACAATCACGTATTCGACGATTTGTTCTGCAATTTAGTCAGTTAAATCCAGCCTATTTTGAGCTTTGGCCCAAAACTGTAGGTAGCTAGAGTGGGACAAATAAGCCATCCAGTTTAATCAAAGGCTTCTATCTTTTTGATTTAAAAGTAAATTATATTGTTCTCTGAAACATCTTTTAGTGTGAAGTATGGATATATTATATCTTATATTGTATAATCAATATAAATATTCAGGGGGGTTATATGCATAAAGTATTAATTTCACTTCCGGATCAATTGATTAATAGAATGCGGACCATTATTCCGGAGCGTCAACGCAGTAAAATACTCGCCTCTCTCCTGGAGGGAGAAATCATAAAACGCGAGAAAATGTTATATGAGTGTGCATTGGCTGTTGAGAATGATGAAGCACTTAAATCCGATTTGGCGGCATGGAATGTTACGGTTGATGACGGCTTAAGAGACGAATCGCACAAGATAAACAAGGAAGACAAGTAATGCCAGTGCAGTCAGCATTTCCCTATGTGCGCGGCGAGGTATACAGAGTTGATCTTAACCCCACTCAGGGATCTGAAATAAACAAAATTCGGCCATGCATTATTGTTGGAGCGACACCTGTTAATCTAGCTCGAAATACAGTTGTTGTTGTCCCACTTTCATCGTCCCCCACCCCACGTCCACCACTTGTTGTGCCGATTCACTCTCAGGGAACTTACTCCGTTGCTGTTTGTGATCAGATTCGTGCGATAGATAAAAAAAGAATTATCGAAAGAATAGGAGAGCTTACTCTGCGGGAAATTAATTTACTGGATGAATGCCTGAGTAAAATACTGGGATTATAAATATGAAAAATTACGTTTTGATAACAGGCGGCGCCGGGTTTATCGGAAGTCATCTTGCAAAGGCTTTATTGGAAAAAGGATATCCTGTCAGAGTACTGGATAATCTCGTATATGGTCGCCGTGAATGGATACCGGAAAATGCAGAATTCATTGAAGGAGACATTGTTGATCTGGAAACATGCCATCAGGCCATGAAAAATATAACAGGTGTTTTCCACTGCGCTGCCATGTCGCGATCTGCTCCTTCTCTTGATAATATTGACGCTTGTACTCGCGTTAACATTCTTGGCACACAAAATATCCTGATGGCGGCCCGGGACGCGGGCGTAAAAAAAATTGTTTACAGCGGATCTTCAACCTATTACGGAAATCAGTCGCCACCTCATCATGAATATGAAACACCTGCTGATCTTTTTAATTTTTATGCGTTGTCGAAACAAACAGGCGAAAAATATTGTCTGATGTTTGATAAAATATTTAATTTACCTTGCGTTATTCTTCGTTATTTTAACGTTTACGGCCTAAGACAACCCGAAACAGGGGCTTACGCACTTGTTCTTGGTACTTTTCTACAACGATGGTCTCAAGGTGAAATTTTACATATTCACGGAGATGGAACGCAACGTCGAGATTTCATTCATGTTAATGATGTTGTTGCTGCCAATATTCAGGCATTTGAAAGTAATGTACGTCATGAGATTTTTAATATTGGCAGTGGAACCAATATTTCTATTAAAGAGCTGGCTGACATGATTTCATCGCATCAAATCTTTCAACCTCGACGCAAGGCTGATGCAGACGTTACTCTTGCAGATATTGGACGTGCAAAACAATTATTAAACTGGCAACCCACTCTATCTATTACAAAAGGAGTGAATGACCTGATGGAAAATTTGCGAAAAAAAGCGGATCTCTGAATGAAAGAGAGCAGGAATCATCGAAGAGCCTTTATGTGCTATGTGGATGTCTTGGTGACGCTTCAGGCTTCCTGACACAGTCAGGCTTGCACACCACGCCATTCCGCTGACTTCCTGTAATTAAAACGTTGGGCTTCGATTTATTTCCTGCTCACCTTCATTATAATAAAACTCTGGTGAATTACAAATAAATAACAAAAAAATAGTTATTGACTTTTAAATGCCATAACAAACGTTATTCTGGCAGATTCCAATAAATTTCGATCAAAAGGATTTGAAAATGCCTCACATTACGTCCGAACAGCTTTTGCCATTCTATCCTGTTGAAAAGACAGCCAGCTTTGCAGAGCATATTAATCATATCCTAGCGACATACTCTCCTGAAAATGCATGGGCAAAAATTTCACGGGAAATTTTATCGCCTGATCTTCCATTTGAGTTTCATTTATTATTATTTTCCGTTTGTTATCCAAAGTGGCATGTGTTGCCTGACTCAGCACCTGCATGGTTTCCTGACCCTGAAACCATAAAATTATCCAATCTAATTAATTGTATGGAAGAAACAAAATATTCCACGCTAAAAGAATTTCATGCATGGAGCACACGAGACCCCAATCATTTCTGGCAATATATGATAACCAGGCTCGGCATACAATTTTATACTAAACCGTTAATGATTTGTGATGTAAGTCGCGGTGATGAAAATCCGGATTGGCTTAAGGATGCCAAATTTAATATCACTGATAGTTGTTTCAAGACAAATCCGACCAAAATTGCTATTGTACAACAAAAAAAACACAGATCTCTTGAGTACTTCAGTTATGAAGATTTAAACTGGTTTTCCAATCGGATCGCTAATAGTCTGGTTAACTATGGATTTACACCAGGTGATGCATTGGCTATTGCCCTGCCTATGAACTTTTACGCTGTTGCAATTTATCTAGGCATTATTAAAATGGGTGGTATAGTCGTTTCGATTGCAGACAGTTTTTCTTCGGAAGAAATAGAATTACGTCTGCAGATTTCAAATGCTAAAGCTATTTTTACCCAGGATAGTATTTTGCGCGATTCAAAAATGATTTTGTTATATGAAAAAATTGCAAAAACAGCTGTGCCACTTGCGATTGTTTTTTCAGTCAATGAAACATTGAATTGCATTCTCCGTAAACAGGATGTTTTCTGGAAAGATTTTCTAGTAGAAAATAATCAGTTTAATTCACATCCATGCGATGCAAAAACGTCATGCAATATTTTATTTTCTTCTGGAACCACGGGAATTCCCAAGGCGATTCCATGGACACATGCAACAGCGATCAAAGCGGCAAGTGATGCTTGTTTGAATCAGGATATTCACGAAAATGATATTCTTGCATGGCCAACCAATCTGGGATGGATGATGGGGCCATGGCTTATTTTTGCAGCATTTATCAACAATGCTACGCTCGCACTGTATGAAGATTCGCCACGCGATCGTTCATTCGGTGAATTTATTCAGGATGCGAAAATCACCCTGCTGGGCGTGGTACCCACACTGGTCAACACATGGCGTCAATCTTCATGCATGCAAGGCCTGAACTGGCATTCTATCAAATGTTTTAGTTCAACAGGCGAATGTTCAAATCCGGAAGACATGTTATATCTGATGATGCTTGCTGGTTATAAACCGATTATCGAGTATTGCGGTGGCACAGAAATTGGCGGCGCTTATGTGTCAAGCACGATACTTCAAAACAACTATCCTTCCATTTTTACGATGAAGGCATTTGGTCTGGATTTTGTATTGCTGGATGAAGAAAAAAAACAGGCGGATACAGGCGAAGTTGCACTTATTCCACCTTCGCTCGGCTTGTCTCTTGATCTCCTGAATACCGATCATCATCAAACATATTTTGCTGATATGCCTTGCCTGCCGGATGGAAAAATATTGCGTAGGCACGGAGATCAACTACACCGGTTTCCCTCGGGACATTATACAATTCTGGGACGTGTGGATGACACGATGAATCTGGGAGGCATTAAAATAAGTTCAGCAGAAATTGAACGTGTATTAACAGGCATTGAAAATATCATCGAAACCGCAGCAATTGGAATCACACTCAATCCGCACGGAGCCAGTTGTCTTGTGATTTTTGTAGCAACTGCAGAAAACCTTGACAAAGAGATGCTTAAAAAAATAATGCAAAAGAAAATTAATGAACGCCTCAATCCACTTTTTAAAATTCACGATATTGTTTTAATGCGTGAATTACCAAAAACCGCATCAAATAAAATCATGCGGAAAGAACTACGAAAACAATATCAGACCTCATGATTGCTGTATAACAGGATTTTTCAAAAACCGTGTAATCGTTTCGACATCTGCTGGCTGGCTGATATAATAACCTTGAATCTCGGTACATTTTTCCTGTAATAAAAAATCGTATTGTTCGCGAGTTTCAACACCTTCAGCCACTGTTTTAATGCCTAACTTGTTAGACATTGCAATGATTGCACTGACAACAGAAGTGCTTGCTGCATCAACAGTTAATCTTTGAATAAATTTTCTATCTATTTTTATTTTATCTATCGAGAAACGACGAAGATAATCCAGTGATGAATAGCCTGTACCAAAATCATCGATTGCAATATTGATTCCTTTTTCCTTTAATGAAAGCAGTACAGGTAAAATATATTCCGGATCTTGCATAATCAATCCTTCCGTAATATCAAGTTCGAGAGAGTTTGGAGAAAACTCTGCCCGCTTTAGTAAATTTTGCAGATTTTCTATAAAATTGGCTTGCTTGAACTGCTTGCCTGATAAATTCACTGAAAGGCTTAATGGCGTAAATCCAGCCTGATGCCATGCCTTGACCTGCAAGCAGGCTGTTGTAAAAACCCACTCATTTAATGGAATGATAAGTCCAGTATCTTCAGCAAGATGAATTATTTCTGACGCATCAACATTACTGAATTCCGGGTTTTGCCAGCGCAGTAATGCTTCAACACCTGAAATAAGCTGATTGGAGAGATTTAATTTCGGCTGAAAGTAGAGTATAAACTCATCTTTTGCCATGGCCTGTAGAAGTGCATTTTGTCGTTTCATCTTTTGTTGTGCTTTAGTCGTCATCTCAAGCGTACAGAATTGAAAATTATTTCGGCCCAGTTCTTTTGATCGATATAATGCAAGGTCAGCATTTTTCATCAGGGTCTGCACATCACTTCCATCGTAAGGATATACACTAATACCAATGCTTGTCGTTATGTAAATTTCATGGCCTTTTATAGAGATCGGTTGTGAAAGATGGGCTATAATATTTCGGATAACATTGCTGATTTTATCGACCTGATTTAATTCATTCAGGATAAGGACAAACTCATCGCCACCTACTCGAGCGATAACATCATTAGTTCGAATTTTATTTTTAAGGCGCTGCCCTACAATTTGCAAAAGCAAATCACCCGCATCATGGCCTAAGGTATCATTAATATTCTTAAATCGATCGAGATCCAGAAATATCAATGCAAAACCATAATTATGACGCGCGGCATTCGATAAAATATCCTGTACTTTTTTTTCCAGAAAGTTTCGATTGTATAAACCGGTCAATGCATCATGATAAGCCAAATGGAGTAATTGTTCTTCTGCTTTTTTTTCTGGCGTAATATTTTGCACTTGCATAATAAAATATAATGGCAGATTCTGACTATTACAAACCAGCGACATACTGACTATTGCCCAGACTATTTCACCATTTTTGTGTAGATAACGTTGAACTTTTTCATAGGTTTTATTTTTTCTGTCTAGCAACTCACCGATGCGAATCTTGTTTTCTTGTAAATCTTCCAAGTGGATAATGCTATAAATATCGATCTCCAGTAAATTATTTTCGGAATAACCTAAAATAGTACATAAGGATTTATTCACTTTTAAAAATGTGCCATTTGGCAATACCAGTGCCATTCCCACTGCAGCATCATCAAATGCGGAACGAAATCGATTCTCGCTTTCTTTCAAAAGGGAGTTTGCTTTAAATAATTTTTTTTCAGAATTAACCATTTGTCCAATCAGCGGAACAAGTTGCCACAAAAGAATTCCCATGCCTGCCATGATTGCTACAAAAATAGCAGATTTTATTTGAGCCAGATAATTAACGGGATGTGCGCCTGCAGGCAGGATTTTAAGAATGGCAAAACTACTCATCAACGCAGTACAAAAAAGAATGGTTAATCCCAGTGAGATAGCCTGTTTTCCTTCTTCGCCCGGCACGACTTCAGGATAAATTTCTTGCTCCTTCTGATGCCACAAGGACCATAAGCCCAGCCCTAAAAAAGAGCTGCCAATTGCACTGGGTAACGACATCTGCGTGTATAAGTTCCAACTATATAAAACTTTTGCATCAAATGCGTAACCTATTAGTGCAGAAAACCCTAGAATTAATGTACTGAAAATACAAATTTTAGCGAGTAACGCAATGTTTTTTTTAGCCATGTACGGAAATAAACACAGGGCGATGCCCGCAAAAAGAAATACATAAGCACTATTATAAGCCATTCTGCCAGGATACGGATTTTGATCAATTAGCCATGGTTCAAATAATAACTGATCTATTCCCAGTGAGTAATTAAAAATATACTGACCGAGTGTTATGATTCCCAGTAAAGCGACAAACACCCCAATCGCAGAACAGATTTTTTGTTGCATTTGTATTTTTAATTCAGGGACTAAAAGAGATGTTCCCATGAGAAAAAACGCCATGGCGGAATTAAAGACAATATTTGTTTGGCCCGGGTAGAGTGATATGAATACCCGGATGTGGGTATACCATCCAAGCATCGCGAGCAGACCAATAGCAACGAGGATAATACCTGTCAGACGTGTTAATGCAGTTCCTTTCATAATCTGCGACTCCAGTCATTGCCGTTAACAGGGTAATTATATCAAAATTCAGATTAAAAATATATTCAGGATAAATAGGGTGTGTTTACAATTGATAAATTTTATTCATTTTATGAGAAAACAGGAAGTTTTCGAAAGACAAATCCGTGAACGATGCACGTATTTGTCGGTAAAATGAATAAAATTTATCAATTGTAAACATGCCTTATGTTCATCTACTCATCTAAAGCATAAATTTCGATGGGTAGTGATGCAAAATCCGATTACTGCATCTTTGCTATTGCCAAATAGAACGAATATCCGCTTCTAATACCCTTTTGCATCTTCATCAAAATAACCCACATATTCAGCTGACCGACGAACGCCTGTCTCGAGATGGCCATCAGAATATAAATTGATCCAGCGATACCCGGGAGCCAGTTTTTCCAATGCAAATTGATCGCTGTTTGTTTTAAATTGAATACACGTTGAAGGTGCAGAAAAATACTGAATACCATTTTTTTTACCTTCATGTACCTGATGAATATGCCCAAAGAAAATGGTATGCATTTTGGGAAAATGACTCAGCATGGACCATAATTCATCGGCATTCGTTAAACCGATATTATCAAGCCATGCACATCCTACCGGAACAGGCTGGTGATGGAAAACAACAATCGCATGGTGCTCTGGAAACATTTCCAGACAATGCTGCAGAAAATGCAATTGCGTCTTATCCAGATAACCCTCAACGGCACCCGGTATTTGTGAATTCAGTAAAATAATATGCCAGTCTTTTAAAACAATGTGTTGATGATGGGTAATAGTTCCGCGCGGATAAATTTCAGCAAGCATTTCAGGATTATCATGATTACCTGGCACGTAATAAGTTGGAACCGCAAATTCTTTCAGCGTGTCAGCGATCCTGATATAGGAAGCTTTCGAGCCATCCTGTGAGAGATCCCCGCTCAGGATGATAAAATCAGGCACAGGTTCGGTTTTAAGCATTTTGACAACGGCATCAAAACTTTCGCCGGTTTTAACTCCCAATAATGCTTTTTCCTTCTCGCCAAACAAGTGAATATCACTAACTTGCAATATCCTGAATGGAACACCATCCATGCCTTAAACTCCCTTGGGTTATCCAAACACCTCCATGTGGTGTCATATTAACACAGGGGTTTTAAGATAAATATCATGAAATTCATCTGAATATCACGGTGGCCGAGGCTATTTGAATGTGTCTAAATCAGGATAACTCTGAGGGCATGAACTCAAAAATTTCTCTGTTTGACTCCCTCGAATATATGATAAATTATGGGATATACGGGTCTGGCGCAGAGAGAATCTTTTATATAAAATTGTCAGTTTTAAGTGCCCGGACAAGCCTGTAACACATTCATAATTTTAAGATTTGACTAATGAGGAGCTCTCCGTGAAGCCGGAACCCGCTGATAGAAAGGTAATGATTGAACAACATAAACGATTCTCCCAGTCTGCACTATGGCGTATGCAACGCGAATATTTTGATAAGGAAGGTATTAATGCCTGGGTAAACCAGGTTCCCTTCTACATTACCAGCAACCCATTCATTGCAAACAGTTATGCACGGCTTGTACTTGCTTTTATCCGTGACTGGATAAAAAAACAGCCTGGCTCAAAAAATCATCCTTTTTATATCATGGAACTCGGCACAGGCTCCGGTCGCTTCAGTTATTATTTTGTAAAAACCTTAAAAGATCTTCTACAGAATTCGGGAATGTCTGACGTTAAATTCTGCTATGTCATGAGCGATTTTACGAAGCATAACATGCAATACTGGGAAGAACACTCCACTTTAAAACCCTTTGTGGAAAGTGGTTTAATTGATTTTGCCATGTATGACATGGAAGCTGAACGTCCGATCACTCTCGTCAAGCAAAACATTCGCCTGAGTCCCGAAGTACTCGTCAATCCGCTCACCGTTTTTGCCAATTATATTTTTGATACCATTTCTCACGATTCTTTCGCAGTACATGAAGGAAAATTATATGAACTGCTATTAAACCTCTCGACTGACGAAAAAAACATGGAAAACAATCGTCCCATTGTTATGGAAAAAATTGCAGTGGATTATAGTGTCAGTGAGATTAAAAATGCATATTATGGCGATCCCCACCTGGACAGTATCCTGGATATCTATAAAAAATCATTAACTGAATCCAGTTTTCTTTTCCCTATTGGATCGTTTCACGCCATTAAGTTTTTGAAAAAGCTGTCTGGTAATCAATTGTTTATTGTCTCAACTGACAAGGGATATAGCACTGTTGAAGCGCTGGATCATCTGGGTCATCCTTCTATTTCCTTTCATGGCAGTTTTTCAATGATGGTGAATTTCCACGCGATTGCAGAATATTTCAAAAACAGTGGTGGTGATGCATTTCTCCAGACATCACGTAAAGGAATCAAAACGTCTGTTTTTGCGAGTGGATTCACATTTTCCGAGATGCCGGAAACAGCCGTGGCAATCAATGACTGGGTCGAAGGATTCAGCCCGAGCGATTACTTCACCCTGCATCGTCGTATGAGTGATTCTTTTCAGGAATGTGCTCTTGAAACCATTGCTTCACACATGCAACTTTCCAGCTGGGATCCCCATATTTATTTGAAACTCAGTAGTCGGGTGACAAGTCTTGTCGAAAAATCAGATAACGATACGATTAATTTCATGGCAGCCAACATGCCTAAAATGGCTGAGAATTATTATCATATGCCAAAAACAGAATGTATCCTGTTTGAAATTGGCGTATTTTTTCATGCGATAAAACGTTACAAGGATGCTGAAACATACTATAAACTCGCTCACCCGTATGTCGGTGATCAATTTGGGCTTTTCTTCAACCTGGCACTTTGCCAGCATCACATCAATGATAATGAATCGGCTCTAGCCAATTTCAAGCATGCCTTATCTCTGGATAACACATCAAAAGAAACGGAAGAGTGGATTTCCTATCTTGAAAAACCGGAAAATAAATAAATCAGGAAATAACATCGTCTCGCGGCTTTCGCGAGACGACTTAATGTGATTTTCCTGTATGACATTACGGTAACAGCTCACTGATACCTCATCCACGCGTCATTCCAACAAGACTTGTTGTAAACGGCTATTTTAAATATACTCAATACACAGCTTCGCATGACTTCTCAGGATATTAACGTGGAACCAGCCGCAAAAATTTATCTAAAAAATGAGCAGCTCATCTGCGAAGGTGAATGGAACATCCCCAATATCCCGAATTTAAAACAGGCTCTTGCAAAAATATCCCTTCCCACCAGGGGCACAATTGAGATCGATGGTGCAAATATCACAAAAATGGATACTGCCGGCGCATGGTTATTAAGTGAATGGATCAGGCAAACTTTTGCAAAAAAGATCACCCCGCAGTGGGTTAATTTCTCGGAACACACAGAAAAGCTGGTTCAGCTAGTACAGGAAAGTAATATAAATCCTGACAGTGTGCCTGAAATAATACACCTCGACCCGCTTGCACAACTGGGCAAGGTAACGATTGAAAAACTGCAGGAATTATATCTTTATCTGGGTTTTATTGGGGAACTGTCAATCGAATTTCTGCGTATTATCCGTCGTCCCTCACACATCCGCTGGAAAGCATTCATCAGTAGCATTTATAGAACAGGCTATCAGGCACTACCGATTATCGGGCTATTATCATTTATGATTGGTGTTGTCCTGACCTATCAAATGGGCATGCAATTAAAAACATATGGCGCGAATATTTTTATTGTCGATTTGCTGGGACTGGCCATATTACGTGAGTTTGCACCTTTGCTCACTGCCATTATGATAGCAGGCCGTACTGGCTCATCATTTACAGCCGAGCTTGGATTAATGAAAGCAAATCAGGAAATTGATGCGCTGAATACCATGGGCGTGACACCCGGCGAATTATTATTGTTACCTAAAATAGCAGGCCTGTTTGTTGCGCTTCCACTTCTCACCATCTGGGCCGATATGTTTGGCATATTTGGTGGAATGGTGATGTCCAACAATATGCTGGACATCCGCTGGTATGATTTTCTGACGCGTTTTCAGCACCAAATACCAGTCAAGACCCTTCTCATCGGACTCTGTAAGGCCCCTGTTTTCGCATTAATTATTTCAAGTGTCGGTTGTTTTCAGGGAATGTCGGTGAAAGATACAGCAGACAGTATTGGGAAAAATACGACAAAAAGCGTCGTGTATTCGATATTTTTTATCATCGTTACAGATGCCATCTTCTCGATCCTTTTTAGTAAATTAAAACTATGACGACAACACAACCCATTATCGCGTTAAAACAGGTAAAAACATATATCGGTAATGAATGGGTGCATAAAGACATTAATCTTGAAGTCAAAACAGGCGAAATTCTTGTTATCGTGGGTGGAAGCGGTACAGGAAAAACGGTCTTGCTGCATGAAATGCTTGCACTACGGTCACCCACTTCTGGATCCATTCAAATATTTGAGCATGAATTAACAACAGCCAACGCCAGGACTTTACTGGCGATCCAGCGACGCTGGGGTGTTTGTTTTCAGCAAAATGCCTTGTTTAGCTCACTGACTGTTTTAGAAAATGTTTCATTCCCGTTAATTGAACATACTGAACTTGACCAGAAAACGATACAGGAACTCGCCTTGTTAAAAATTGTCCTGGCTGGTTTACCGATTGACGCCGCGGTGAAATATCCAGCAGAATTAAGTGGCGGCATGCAAAAACGCGCAGCGCTGGCAAGATCAATTGTTCTCGATCCTGAATTGATATTTCTGGATGAACCGACAGCAGGCCTTGATCCCAGCAAGGTCATGGCGTTTGATGAATTGATATTAGACTTGCAGAGCACTATGGGTTTAACTATTGTAATGGTGACACATGATGTCGATAGTCTGAAGCGTGTTGCCAATCGTGTTGCATTTTTAGGGGAAGGGAAAGTATTGGCGATCGAACCACCAGAACAGTTGCTTCAAAACGAAAACCCTTTAATCCAGGCATTTTTTAACGGTCCAAAAGATAAAAAAGCACAGGAATAATAATGGATACGAAAGTTAACTATGCAGTGGTCGGTACATTTGTTATTGTTCTGCTTTCAGCCATTATACTAGGCATTATCTGGCTGTCCTCCGGATTTAACGTGAAAGAGTATTCCATCTATCAGGTCAATATGCAGGAAGCGGTTACAGGACTCAGCATCGATGCAATCGTGGAATATAACGGTGTGAATGTCGGTTCCGTTAAAAAAATTCAGCTGCACAAGGATGACCCACAGTCTGTTGAATTACTGTTAAATGTAAAAGACGGCACACCCATTACGTTCGGCACAGTTGCAACGCTCGCAACGCGTGGTTTAACGGGTATTACCTATATTGCATTAAAAGACAAGGGAACCGATTTAAGACCACTCAGCAAACTGGAAAACCAGAATTATCCCATCATCAAAACAACGCCCTCATTGCTATTACAACTGAACACAGGATTGCAAAAACTGACCGAGAGCCTCAGTCAAGTCAGTGAGACGTTTAAAAATCTGTTTGACCAGCAAAATCTGCAATCGATCAAGGAAACATTGATTAATATGCGCATGATCACAGCGAATCTGGCCACCAATGATGAAAAATTAAATGAAATTCTGGAAAATACCAGCATTGCAAGCCAGCGTCTTCCAGCACTCATACAATCGAGTCAACAAACCCTTCAGGCATTTGAAAGTCAGACACTTCCGAAAACAAACCGCATTATTGGTAATCTGAATACCATTACTAATAATCTCACTGGACTGTCAGATGAGTTACGAGACAATCCATCGATATTAATTCGCGGAAAACAACCACGTCCACTCGGCCCAGGTGAAAAATAATGAAAATTTTCTATTGGTTATCGATCGCATTCATTGCCTGTTTTGTTTCAGGATGCACCCTGTTCTCACCCGTACAGTCAGAATCACAAAATAAATATGTTCTCAAAACATTGCCACCCGCTCACATTAAAAAGACAAGACAACAAATCACTTTGCTTGTCAGTACACCGTACGCCCGCTCTTTTTATGATACAAGACTGATGGCCTATAGCAGGCAACCTTATCAAATAAGCTATTTTGCAAAAAGCACATGGCTCAGCACACCAGCAGAAATGTTGCAGCCCCTGATCGTGCAATCATTACAAAACACACAGTATTTTCATGCCGTTATTTCGCCCTCTGTCGGT
>Ga0206942_1222_pt1 | contig 16059 bp, 15 predicted proteins | sample Alteio_BWOrgHeat_6_FD_153253 | JGI IMG/M metagenome (GOLD analysis project Ga0206942, IMG submission 153253) | Enriched cells from forest soil in Barre Woods Harvard Forest LTER site, Petersham, Massachusetts, United States -... | ecosystem: Environmental > Terrestrial > Soil > Temperate forest > O... | reverse complement strand
ATGGAAAATGCTCCCGGCTAAAAGCAACCCGAACCACAAATGGCGTGGCGTAAACATCAGTGTCGAGCCGACAAAGAGCGCGTACTCAAAAAAGAACGACGTTTTGCCCCACTTCCAAAGTCCAAAGCCAATCTTTTTGTCTTTGCCAAAACCCAGAATCGGCACGTCTGAAATATGCATCACGACGTCGAGTAACCAGTGTGAGCCTGCCCCTATCATAAAGAACGCAAAGACAATAATGTGGTGATAATACAGTCCAAATAGCGCAGCCGGAATAAGTGTCAATACGCCCGAGAGTACAAAAGAGTGCGAATAAGGGAACTTCTTGAACTTCGTATGGCTGCGCTATTTGGACTGTATTATCACCACATTATTGTCTTTGCGTTCTTTATGATAGGGGCAGGCTCACACTGGTTACCTCCTAATATACCATACGTCTTTGGCGCGTTTAGTCCGGCCAGCTCACGCTAATGAGGACCGGCAGCACCGGCACAGTTTTGTTGATATCAAGTAACAACTCCGCAACTGTAAAATGCCCGACGACCATAACATGCCCCTTTATTATTTGGTCTTATCGTAATGGTTTTGCGTTGCTGACGTCAATGATATTCTCTAAGATTTACATAGCCCTTAGATATGCCCGCCGCTAGAAACTCGACTATCTTCAGTCTAATTCTGGCGACTGACGTAATTTAGTTTTTTGTCGCAACTCTCTTGTGCATCTCGCTACCGGAAAAGAAGTTGGTTTAATCTATATTATATGTTATAATATAGATATATGAGCAGTGAAGCACAGCCACGGCGTTTCGAAGTTACTATTGGTCCCAACACTGACCCCTGGTCAGTCCCTGCTCTGCAGGGGCTACTTGGCTTTGAGGGAGTAGAAGTTACCGAGCAGCCAGCCGTTACGAGCGCTCCAGCTCAAGAAGTCACCCGGGAGGAATTAGAAGCCGTCTCGAGTGATTTATGGGGCAGTCCAATATATGGATCGTTCGCCAGTGCATATATGGGATCATTAAGGCGTTCTGCGGGGCAGGTTATTTTCTATGCCTCTGACGGTACCGCTAGGTTACAACTTAGACGTGAACGTCAGTTCAACCTTCCTGACACTCATGATCTTCCTGCAGACTTACAGACTAAGCAGGCAATTGACGAGTATCTAGAAGCTGAAGTATTTGGCCAGTCAGCGTTGCCGTTCACACTTCGTACTGGTAATCTGATTGCGAATGCCGGTAACGATTTAGGTCGTCCCTACCGTGTGCTTACGCCGCATATGATGACCAACCACGGGCTTGCCCGATTTCTACGGCATAACAAACTAGATGCGCATACATTACACGGTACGCTCGGGAAGGGACTTGACGTACTACTAGAAGCAGCAGGCATAGATCGTCCTTCTGGAGTAGATCGGGAAGCTGCCGGTCCATTTGTAGCCCAACCCGAATTTCGGGCTATTGCGGAAGCTGCCGGACTAAACGCGCCAAAGACGTATGGTATATTAGGAGGCCTGCGAAGTAATTTGGAAGGTCAGATGAAGGTGGGTAATCCTGGTACATTAAGCGAAGTAGTCATAGAAGGTCCTGCTACTGTGCGAGCCGCCAGTGGCATAAAGTGGAACCGGATGACTGTTGCCTCAATTCAGGGTTCCGCTCACAACCGACCACGTGCTTCACGGGATGTCATTAGTTTTTTGTCCAACTTCACTGCCGAGTATGCCCTTTCTACTACGTAGGGCATGATGAAGGCCTGTTCGCGGTATATCGTAGATAGTCTATACTGTAAGTGTCCAAGTAGTAAGGTGTAAGGAGGGTTTATATGAAGCTATCTTTTATTAAGCCAGTGCATGCTCATTGTGATTTGCCGTGTGGGGTATACGACCCAGTACAGGCGAAGGTTGAAGCTGAGAGTGTTCACGAGATCATGAAAAAGTACGCCACATTTGACCATGATGAAGACAGATGGCGAGCAATCTTTATTAAGGAGCAACGCGCTGAGCTCGTAAAAGAACATTTGTGGGTACTGTGGACTGACTATTTTAAACCAGAGCATCTTGAGAAGTATCCTGACTTGCATGATAGATTTTGGAAGGCTACTAAGCAGGCTGGTGTCTGCAAAAAGACTGTTGACCCGGCGGAAGGTCAGAAACTGCTTGATATGATTGACGGTATCGCGAAAATCTTCTGGGAGACTAAGAAAGCCTAATCTCATGCGTTTGCGTCGTATCGTTGGAAACAGCATGTTACCAACATTCGCACCAGATCAACTAATTGTGGCTCTACATCCCCGACATATTACTGTTGGGGATGTAGTCATTATTAGGCATGAGGGTTTAGAAAAAGTGAAGCGAATCGCGAAAAAGCATAAGGGGCAAATTTTTGTGCTGGGTGATAATGCGGCAGAGAGTACTGACAGCCGAAGTTTTGGCTGGTTATCTGAAGCGACTATTATTGCTAAAGTCATCTGGCCGAAGACATCTCGAGTAGGATAGAATGAGCTTACTATAATGAGGACTATAACTATGGCACAATTTCCCGCACTAGCACACAAGCGACACAAGCCAGAGAATATTAATACAAAACAACAAGCCAGCTTAAGGCTCCAAGATAAGGTAGCTCTACTTATTACTTCGGCGGTCGGCACGATGTATGCGGTCTACTTTTTTGCCGTCTTTATGGCGGGCTGGATGCTCTGGCAAGGCGCAGTCTCAAAACATCCTTTTGATCCATATCCTTTTGCTTTCTTGTTGTTCATTGGGAACATCGTGCAACTTTTGCTTATGCCATTAATCATGGTAGGCCAGAACATCCAGGGGCGTCATGCTCAGTTTAGAAGTGATGAAGAATATAAAACCACCCTTACCAGCTACCATGACCTTGAGTTAATTCTGCGCCACCTCGACGCTCAAGACGAGCAGCTACTACAACAGTCTAAGCTTATAGAATCACTGATTAAACAAATACAAACATAATTTTTTAAAGCATTTTTTGCCGCATATCCGCAAAGTTTATTACGCACTCGTAGTCAAGCCCTTAAGATGATGATCCATTGTATTATTGTATAATTTATATTATAATAATAATAATCATTATGACATATACTGAGGGTTTGCACGATGCAGGCCCTACTGCACCAGATGCGTTGTTCCCGCCTATGGAGCAAGCCCAGTCTTTGGGAGGCTCTCAGCCCCTTACGGCCCTAGCGTTACATAAAGGGCTTTTGGGCGCTGCAACTGTATTCGGTACGCTTGCATATGAATTCCCTAGTTCCCCCGAGGTGAGTATCCCAGCGGGTGTTGGTGCTTTAGTATGGGGTGCTTTGCCTTATGCGGTTAATCTCATCCAAATGAAGAAGGCTCAGGGAAAGATAAACGAGTGCTTTGAAGCGCAACGGCTAGGAGAGCATTATGGTGTGCTTTGGCATCCGAATGATGGCGAGAGCGCTACGGACGGGGTAATGCGCATGGCAACTTGGCTGTCAAATGCAAGAAGAAAAAATCTTTTGGCGGTACCTTGGGGCACAGCAACAAGAGTTGTGTCAGAAAAGCAGTTACTTGATGAACAGACGGGGGTACGTCGTATTGATTGGCTTTCTGAAGTTAATAAAGAGAAGGGCATGCATCTTACACCTCGACGCCCCGAAGACCCACTCAATGATGTTGCAATCGCTACTCCTCGTCAATGGCTTTCATTGCTGGAAAAGGGAAAGATTGATAATCTCATTAATCAACTGAGGGGAAAAGACAATGGGCAATCCCTTGTTCGGACTTACGATGACTATGCGGACCAGCCGGCCTTACAGAGGACTGTTGTTGGTCGCCTATGTCGTAGGATAGTAGAAAGTGGGTTAAACGAGACTGAACGAGTTGTTGTTGAAGGTGATATATATCAGAATGGGAATGGTTATGGTGGCTCTGAGGTGCAACGTACCTGGGGGCGGTTGTTAGGAGACGGTACACGCGCACAAATCTTTCATCCTACAGAAGGCATCAAAGTGCGTAGTACAACGGACGCGTTACGCCTAAGAGGGGATGACCCTTTAAATTCTGAAGAAGCGGTAGCGTATAACGTACTTATAGCATTAAGCACGTCCACCATGGCGGGAAAAAGAAAAAGACTACCTCTACCTCAGAAAGGTGCGAGTCCTTTTACCCCTCTCGCATATAGAGAACGAACACACAAAGCAACCAAGCAATATCTTATGCGACTAGGCGTTGTAGCTGTGACCGCGGGGGTAACACTTATCAGCGTGCCCGCAGCAGCTCACTATATTGAAAACAATTTTACGATTACGACATTAAACTCTGGTTTAGGCGCCAATCAGGAAACGGCGACAAATATGTCCGATGTTGTAGAATGGAGTCTTGATGCCAATCCCGGGACCTCTACAGTCGGCTATTGGACGCAAGGCACTTCGTATGATCTAGACAAGGGGTCTTGGCAAATCGACACGACACACACCGCAACTGCTACATCTATTCCGACACAAGGAGTTCATGCGTTGCATACAATTGATGTGACCGATCAACAGTTGAGCTGGAATTCTGTAGAAACCGCTATAGATAACAGTAACTACATACTATCCGTTCCTGTGTTATCGGGTATGAATATTGTTTCCGGCAATATCGGCGGTGAGCCTATAGAGACCGTTACTTTGTCAAATGGGCTGCCTGCAGTAGAAATACCACAAAATACGCCCATAAATGCCACGCTCCACTATGAACTTGCATCGAGCAGTATGGCTGGACGTCCATCACAAGACAATCCCTTAGAGATCCACAATGCAGGGAAGATTGATGCCAGAGCGTTACAACAATTTTGGCTCCAAAAAGGCATTGTCGGGACACATCACAAAAATTACCGATTGAGAGCCCGTGATATGACTAACTATATGAATACGCACGACACCTATGACCTTGACTCCGGATTGACGGTGCCAAGCGACAGTGAATCTTGGTCGGAGGTAATCGCACAATGGTACGCTACAGGAGCTAAGGGCTTCTGTGAAACTGCTTCAACCGTACTGACGGTCAGCAATAGCGATATATTAAATCATGCGAATGGCTATCTTGTTGCTCCAGATGCCAAATCTAAGGATACTCTCAGTACTCGGCACGCTCATGCTTGGGCCGTTGACCGAAGTGGTAACATATATGATGGAACGGCAGGCGCATCACCTAATTTCGATAATGGTTTTTTTCAGCAGGTGCCACATGAACCATCCAAGACGGCTCAAGAGGCGGCACTATTTGTTGCCCAAAACTGGCAGTTAGCATTGAAATCGATTGGAGGCTTCATTGGCGCAGGGATAGTATTCAAGTCCCGACGTAAGATTGCCTCAGTGGTACAAAGGTATGTGCATCCGTCGATAGAGCAGAAAGAAGATCATTACTTTAAACGCGAACAGCGTAAAATGAAAAAACTCTCCGACCAAGATGCACGTACGGCTTATGGATTATTAAGCGAAATAAAATATGGCTCTCTTGATGAGATCGATCTGCAGGCAACGGATAGGTATATTACTGAAGGCCTTACAGCTAAAGCAATAGTCAGGCAAATGTGGATGCGCGGTGACTTACTGCGTGATAATGTCCAAGGTCATGTAGCTGATATGCTCGAATCCCCAAATGGCCTTCGCAAAGACGAGAAACGGACACTGCAGGCAGCACGACAGCTGATTCGATTTGGCCTATTGGCCAAAGCTATGGTAAATCGTGCTAATCAAGAGCAAGTCTATGATGGCGAACTACTCGTTCAGTAAATACTATTCCTGAACTGGTAGAGATCGTTTGCGCAAACCCTGAACAGCTCGCGTAACCAGATATATAAGAAATACTGCGCTGGTAATAAAAAAACTGACGGGGTACGGTAGGTAGTACGAAATAAAAAGCCCAAACCAGGTAGTAGTTAAAGCAATAGCAATCGACCAAGCTATGCCTTGTGCAGGACGGCGCGATATGCGCTCAGCAATTGCTGGTGGTGTAACAAGTAATGCGAAGATCAAGAGTACTCCAATAACCTGTACGGCAATTGATGTTGTTACTGCAACCAGTACCATAAATAATGCGCCCAGCAGGCCAGTAGGCAAGCCCTTTGCTTCGGCTACATCCTCATCAAGCGAAGCAAAGAGTAGTGGTTTGTAAAGAAGTGTTGTTGCGGCGAGAATAATAACGCCTACTATCAATGTAATAAGTACATCGCCACCGCTAATGCCAAGTATTTCGCCGAATAATAATGAATACGCTTCAGTAGCGTAGCCTTTATACAGACTAATAAACAGGACACCGAGTCCCAGTAAGAAGGCAAGCACGGTGCCAATTTGTACATCACGACTTGCTGCTTTTTTACCAAGTCCAGCCATTGCTATACCGCCTCCAGTGGTAAACACTAGTAGACCTAGAAGCGGATTGAGATTGAGCAGTACGGCTCCCGCGGCTCCCGCGAAGCCAATATGCGAAAGTGCATGCGCGGCAAATGATGAGCGCCGCAAAACGACAAAGTAGCCAACAACACCTGCAACAATGGCAACGATAGTCCCTGCTTCAAAAGCATGACGCATGAAATCGTATTGCCACATGGTCTGCAAATCACTGATGATGTTCAGGCTGAAACCGTTGGCAAAAAGATTACGCATGGGGGTGTGCTGCCTCTTCTGCGCCAAGTATTGCAATGCGACCATGCGAGTCACGCAAGACTTCAACTGCCGTACCGTATAGGGCGCTCAGTGATTCTGAAGTAACAATAGTCTCTGGCTTCCCAGTTACGACTTTCTTGTTGGCGATATACATAATAGTATCTAGTGCTGGGAGTAAAGGGTTAAGATCGTGGGCAATTAAGAGTGCAGTCACTTGCTGTTTCTTAACAATGTCGCGAATTAATTGGACGAGATTTATCTCACGGCGGATGTCGAGGTTTGCTAGCGGCTCATCAAGCAGCAATATGTCTGGCTTACCCACAAGGGCTTGGGCGAGGAATACGCGCTGCAACTCTCCGCCGGAGAGGACGCCAAGGGGTTGATGTGCGAGCGTTTCGGCATCAACGGCTCGTAGCGCTTCCATAGCTGCAGCCCGTTCTTGTTTGGCGGTGCCGGCCGGAGGCAGTATCCGCCATACGGTGGAGATCCCGAGACGAACAAGTTCCAATGCTTCAATGGTCATCTCGCTATCAATAGGACGACGCTGGGGTACATAGCCGATACGTGGGTGTCCACGATGCGGCGTTTCTCCAAGGATCTTTAATACGCCGCTTGCCGGTTTGATAAGTCCGAGTAGTAAGCGAAATAGGGTAGTCTTACCGGCACCATTTGGTCCTAATATGCCAACGAACTGGCCTTTTTTGATTTCGAATGAGGCGTCTTTCCATATCAGATGGTCCTTATATGTTGCGGTAACATCAGTCGCAGTAATAACGCTTATACGGTTCATGATTGTTTATTGTCCGAGAGTTTGGGCAGCCAGTGCATTTTGAAGGTTAATGAGTTCTGCGTCCATCCAGTCCTGAAACGACGTGTTGGGCGGCTGAATAGTCTCCGTAACGCCAATGACAGGAATATTATAATCTCCTGCTAGTTTTTTGATATTTTCAGTTAAGGGAGTCACTGTTTGTTCATTATAGACCAATACACGGACCTGGCCACTTTTCAGCTGTTGCTGGAACTGTGTAACACTATCTGTCGGTGGATCGTTGCCCTCGGCTACTGCAGATATGAACGCTTGAGGGGAAACGAGATCAAGACCGGCGGCATCGGATAGATATTGGAATATATCTTCTGTGGCGGCTACTTTGTCGCCATTATATTGTTGCTTTATATTGGCAATTCTACCTTGATAGCCAGATAGTGATTGCTGTAATTTGGCAAGCTGCTGTTTATAATAACCTGCATTGCTCGGGTCCAGAGAAATAAGATCAGTATCCATTTGCTTTATAACGGTATTAACGTAAGCAGGGTTGTACCAGAAGTGTGGGTTGTCGCCATCCTTTTTACCGAGCAAGCTTGCAACGGTAAGTATCTTTCTCTCAGGCCTGCGATTTGCGCTGAGCAGTTTGTCTCCCCAACTATCATAGCCGGCGCCATTTAATATAACGTAGTCTGCGGTCGCGAAGGTCCGTGCAGTATTGGTGCTGCTTTCATATTCATGTGGATCAGCATTTGGGTCAGATACGATACTGGTCACATGTATATGTGAGCCACCAAGTTGGGTTACCAGACTACCCCAAAAATTTTCTCCGGCTACAACTTGCAATTGCCCATTGTGATTGTTTGAGTTTGAACCCTTGTGCAGTATAAGACTGCCGAATAAAACAACACCTGTAAGAAGGGCTATGCCTATAAGTATTCGACGAAAAGTGTGCGTACGCATGCCGCAATCTCCATTGTTATATGTACAGAATAAACTATCTGACAGATGTCATATATTTGCAAGTTTGTCGCAGTTTTATGATTTTTTGCTATCTTTAGAGAAGTTACTAATCACCTGTGTATGCCCGTAAAAAGGCTTGCGCACTTTGATGATCGGTCAACTTATTGGAAATACTTATCATAAGATCCTCAAGAAGCTGCGTCACGCTATTCTGCTCAGTAAATAGTTTGCTTTGTCGTAGCTCACGTTTGGCTAGCCGTAAGTGCTGTTGCATGACACTCCCAATTTTTGATAGACAATGTTCAATATATTCTTGCTGCATGTGCTCAACTAATGTATCTAGACTATATGTACCTTCTGATACATCTATACCGCTGAGGAGTTCCATCACCACATAACTACATTGCCCAACGCGAATATCTACTTCCCAATCAACAAGGTCATCATACAATTGGCGAGCTATAAGATAGTGTTTTAGGGAGGAGAGGAGCATCTTCGCACCAGGATGCTCCATCGTCATACCAATACTAGCTAGTACGCCTAGCGGGGCAAGTGCATGTCCGAGTGATCGTTCCGCAAGACGCTTGAGTGATCCATACTTTGGGAGCGGCCCGATATCTACCTTTTGATGATGTACATTAAAACGACAATGCATAACCTCCCATGCATTGGCTCCATCAATAGTGTTAAAGATGTCGGTTACTGTACGTGTATAAGAAACTGAGTGAGGAACTGCTTTTTTGAAATGGGTTAGCGATTGACGAAGGGAAACATTAGCCGCTGAGAGCAAACGGGCGTCGCCGGACCCGTCAAGAAAATCGTCGTAAATACTGTAGGCTGTCCATCCGTATAAGTTAGCAAGGCCAAGTCGTATAAGAGTACTCTTACTGACTTTCGACGATGGCAACGCTTGGGCAAAGAAGTAGGGCAATAAAACAATTTCTTTATTGTGATTTCCTTTCGCCATGCGTTCAAGCTCGCTTATAAGCTGTGTCTGCAGCGTGGTGTCAAGAGAACTACAGTCCGCCTTGGCGGTGGTAATGATTGTATTGAATAGTTCAATACCTGCATCAGTAGCATATGTCGGGGTGTGTGCGCTTGTATGAAGGTCATCGCTAGAAATGCTGTAAAGGGCTTCAAGTACGAAAGCTGTCGTAAGCGTTGGACTGCCGTTATAGTGACGCTGCCCGTTTCGTGCCGGATCTATACAAAAAGCTTCAGCCGCCCATGAGCCATCGGCCTGTTGGCTGCTTATAAGATATTGAATTACTTTTTTAGCGTCAACCTGCACGTCTAGTGATGCAAGCGATGATATAGCAAGGGCGGTATGTAGTGGCGTGCTCCATATTCCAGATTTTCGCCGTTTATATAATTGTTTTGCAAGCAGACCTTTCTGCTGTCCTGAGTAGCCTCGTGCCATGTAGTACAGAATAGGATACGCCGAGGGGTAGTAAGGCGATATGATATCTCCAGAAACTATGGCCGCTTCTATCTCTGTATCAAGGTTACGCAATGGATGAGCTGCTAGGCGTAGGAAATAAGCAATGTTGCTATTGACCGCAAGATCGACATCTCGCCAAATTGGGGCGGACTGAGCGCTTACGAGCCAGGTGTAATATGGGCCGCCTACTTTTTTCTCAGCTGCAAGCAGCAGGCGAACAATCTTGCCGAGTGCATGACCGTCAATAAGCGATGGGTCGTATTTATAAAGTGCAGCTAGAGCGCAAAAAGTATCATCCAGATCGTCGGGGTAAGGTTTTGTTGTACGCTCAGGAGCATCGGTCGCCCAATAGTTATAAGCCCAGTCATCATTCTTTTGCGTGAGCAGCCATGCGGCAAGTTTGTCACGTATTGGTTGAGCTGTTGGTATATTGCCTAATGCGCTGAGTATTAAAGATGGGACAAACGTCGTGTGATATTCATGTGTAGTACGGAATGGTCGCTGACTCTGGCTTGAGTAACTTATAAAACTCCCGTTGGGCTGCTGCGCTTTCTGTAAGTACTCAAAACCCTTCTGCATACACTGTTTGAGTGCTACATCCATAGATCTATCCCCGTGCTAGCGTAACAACAAATGCCGTATGATCCTGTTTTTTGTCTAATTCTAGATCACCATCAAAGTGTTCTTTACATATTTGGCGAGCTATAAAGAGACCCATACCCATGCCAGTCTTTTTTGTACTGTAAAAAGGCTCAAATAATTTTTCGCGGTCAGCGGTTGGGATGCCCTTGCCCCAGTCATTAATGGTGATAGTAACTCTATGCTCTGTACTGCCAGTCGTAATTCGCACTTCGCGTTGCTTCGCGGTTGCTCCATCATAAGCATCTATGGCATTAGCGACAAGGTTGGTTATTAACTGGCGGAACCGGATTGGTTCTCCTCGTACTCGCAGTGTCTTACGGTCTACCGGTGCATCCCACACCAGACGTACGCTAGCGGTCTGTGCTCGGTGGTTCATGATATTTATGACTTCTTCGATTTCCGTAGCAGCATTAAATTGTTTAATGAGGGGTCTACCATGTAATTGGTCGCGTACTCGCGACACCATATCATCAATATAGCGGATACTACGCTTCACTCGTTTTAGAACACTTGAACGACTTTGTTCTTCTAGGCCTTCAATGTCTAAGCTTATAGTTGTGAGATGATTCGCAAGGTCGTGCAAGAGTGCTGTACTGAGTTGCCCGAGTTCGGCGAAGTGGTACATTTGCTGTACTTTTTCAAGCTGTGCATCTTGTAGCTCACGTGTCCGCTGTTCGACGGTGACCTCGAGCAGTTCCTTCTGACGAATCAGGGCAGCTTCTGCTCGACGTGCACGCTTAAGTGAACGTTCAATTTGTGAAGTATATAACCAAGCAACAGTAGCGAGAATGCCGAATATGATACAGCAGCCGATGAACGTGCCAATATTAAGCGGTTGCTGTGCCCATGCCGACCAATCTGGCTTTACAACATTAGACACCTGCAGCGTGCGTACGGTAGCAGAGACGATAATGACTACACCGAGTGCGTAAGGAATTGTCCGTGCACCTAAGAGCATGCCTGACATAACAATAATGAGCCCTAGTAACAGTACGCCAGTAGGCATGGTAACACCCCAGCTATATATAATGCCTGTGGCGATTGCGCCATATAACGACGTCAACGTAACGGCAGCATATTTGTAGCGGCCAGTACGTGAAAGGCGATAGATAACCAACGCCAAGAGTAATCCTGCGCCAACAACAGCAGTACGCGTAAGTACGTAGCTATGTTTGGTGAGGCTCATGAGCAATATACAAAAGGCAGCGGAGAATGCGAAAATCGTACCGGTGATCAATACATTGAGCACCAACTCACGATTACGCAAGTCTTCGCTGCTTTGACGAGGCTCGATAAACCGTTTATACAAACGACTCATTATGTATTAACTATATCAAACCTGTTAACTTTCCCACGCACCTTCTACTTGTGCTTCTGGTGGATCAATAAAAAGTCTTTGCTCGACTGCAGCGCTACTGCGAGCGTTAGAATCGGTCAGAATACTAGTAATCAGATCACTCATGATAAGTCTCCTCCTTTCTCCTTTGTTACTGCAGCAGCGTCCACCATATAACCAATGCCGTATGCCGTTTGAATCAGAGAGCTCTCAAACGGACGATCAACCTTATCTCGAAGGTGTTTGATGTGTACATCAACAGTATTGTTCCATGCATCCTTACTACCGTCCCATGCATGGTCAAGAATCATGGCGCGGGTTACCGGGCGACCTTGATTGCGCACCAGATATTCGAGAATGTCAAATTCCTTACGCCTGAGGCGAATAGGAATACCCTTACGCTCTACTGATCGACGGTTTGGGTCGAGAGTTAGATCATGAACTGTTAAGAGGCTAGATGTATATGTAGCGCTTGGGCGTCGCAGTAGTGCGTGTAGCCTGGCACGTAGTTCAGCAACATTGAATGGCTTGGTGAGGTAGTCATCGGCGCCATCATCCAGCAAGGCAACACGACTGTTAATATCGTCCACACCGGTTAAAATGAGTACAGGCGTATTTATTCCGTTTACACGAATAGCTTTACAAACGTCGTGACCACTTTTATCGGGCAACCCTAAATCAAGTACTATGATGTCGTAACTGCCATTGAGGGCTTGCTGAAGTCCGTCTTCACCAGAACGAAATGAGTCGATAACAAATGTTTTACCGAGTTGTTTTTTGAGGCTTTCAGCCAACGGTTTATTATCTTCTATCAAAAGCAACTTCATCACAGTATCCTCTAACATCCTTATGGTAACAGCGCCTTTGTTAAATTGTCATTAAATTTTAATCGATAAAATAGACTACGTTTTAAGATCATCTTCTTTGAATAAAAATAAAAATGTATCACAATTAGTATTTTTTTAATCTTTCAGTTGAATAATATACAACGGTGGAGGTAATGGTTGTATGTGTTGTCGGAACTACTTACAGAAAAACTCCTCTTCTTTACGCAGCCATGGCCACTAAAGCAACCATTACCTGTGCGATTTAATAGGCACCTAGCATGGTGATACTCAGACTATCCTGGGTGGGCATAGTCTGAGTATCATCTGCTAGTGCTTTTTTGTTTTTAGGAAAAATATCTGCCTTGCGGTACGATATTATAGAGAACGGCAGATTTATAAAAGAGTATGTCTACGTCAACAGATCATCTTGTTTCTATTGTTGTACCTGTCTTTAATGAAAGTCAGGGTCTTCGTGATTTCCATAACTCTCTCGTTGCCATACTGGAAGAACATGTCAAGGGTACCTATGAAATCGTGTATTGCAATGATGGCAGTACCGATGACACGTATACTGTTCTCGAGGAGCTGGCTAAGCATTCCCATACCATTCGTGTCATAACATTGTCTCGTAACTTTGGTAAGGAGACCGCAACAACCGCAGGCATCCATGCCGCTCATGGCAAGGCTATCATAATGATTGATGCTGATGGTCAACATCCTGTTGAGCTTATACCTGAGTTTATTGCTCGCTGGAATGCGGGAAGCAAGGTTGTCGTTGGCGTCCGTACCAAAAATGATCAAGAGGGTATCGTAAAACACTACGGATCAAAGTTGTTTTATTGGCTGTTCAACCGTTTTACTGATATGAAACTTGTGCCTGGTGTCAGTGATTTTCAGTTGATTGACGCTTCCGTGCAACAAGAGTTTCGTCGGCTCAGTGAGCACAATCGTATTACCCGCGGTCTTATAGATTGGTTGGGCTTTCCACGCGACTATATCTACTTTAAGGCTAAAGCACGTACCGCTGGTGAACCGACATATTCTTTCCGCAAATTAGTGAAATTGGCTGTGGACAGTATCGTTTCGCTCAGCATCTCCCCGCTGTATATAACGGCATATATTGGAGCTGTCATACTGCCATTATCATTATTGCTCGTATTATTTATGCTCGTTAATTTTTTGTTAGGTGATCCATTTGGTGTGCATGCGACAGGTGGTGCATACTTGATCGTCTTACTCCTATTCTTAGTGAGTGTAGTTATGGTGTCGCAGGGCATTATTGGTTTGTATTTATCACATATTCACACTGAAACACAGAATCGCCCCTTGTATGTGATAGATGAAGCAAAATCGGTGCGCTATTCATGAAGAGGGCGGTACGAATATTGCTTCGTCAACCGTTATATCGCTACATCATCGTGGGTGGTAGTGTCTACGTAGCTGAGATCGGTATTATTTTACTTGCACAACATATGGGTGCAAGCAGCGTTTTTGCCGTTGGGGTTAGCTTTTGGATCGGTCTTGTTTTGTCCTTTGTGTTCCAAAAATTTGTAGCCTTTAATGATAAGCGCACTCATCACCGGGTGTTGGTTCCCCAGATAACTATGGTAGCGGTATTAGTCCTTTTCAATTTTGGTTTTACTTTATTCGTCGTGAAGGTTGGTGGCTCGCATGTACCCGCTGTAGTGAGTCGGACCATTGCGTTAGGTATCACGACTATTTGGAATTTTTATCTATATAAAACAAGAATTTTTAAAACGAGCGATGAACTTATATACTGAACGTAACTACACAGTAAGCCTAGAGTAATGACAGAGTATCTTGAAAGATTATGAGCGGAAAATGCCGAAAACAAAAAAATCAAAGAAGCGTCCACATACAATGACCGGTAGAGCTTCTGCCACCACAAAGTATACAACCCCATCACCCAGTAACGCGCAAAAAGTTCAAGGGTTAAAGCGGTTTGGCGCGCCAACATCACGCCTTGCATGGCTGTATATGGGGTGTGCGGTACTTGTATTACTTGTGACAACCGCACTCTGGGCGTGGCTTGGCGCGCGAGTGCAAAATGGCAATGCCGACCAGCTGGTAAACTCCTATCTTTTTGAGCACGTCTCTACCTTTAAGCAGGCCACATTACCCGGCCAACATACATTTTTATTTAAATGGCCCCTGTTCCTGATTATCAAGTTGCTTGGCTTTACGGCTAGCTCCTTTATCCTGATGACTATTATAACGGCAGTAGCTACGGTTGCACTCTTTGGCTACTTACTCTACCGCATTGAGCGCCGTCCTTATGTGTTTGGTACCTTATGCTTAGTACTCGCCTCTGTATTGCTTGTCGTTCCTGCACAGCCTGCCGCCGGAACACTTCTGCCAGTTAATATAGCTATGCTCACCACACGGAACCTAGAATACATACTTTATCTAACTGGTCTTATATTATTCATCCGCTCACCTAAGCTGAAGAGTGTAGGTTTCTGGCTTGGAGTACTTGCAATGGCCTTACTGATTGCAAGCGACAAACTGTTTTTGACGATTGGGATTGGTGCCGCGGCAATATCACTTTTTGTCTACGCACTATTACAAAGAGATTCTCTTGTTACTTTTTCAGCGCTCTGGTTACTGGGTGAAATTATCGCAACCATTATTGCGACAATCGGACTCTGGGCTATCAATGCCAGTGGTTTGACGCATATTGTAAATGGATCGACTGCGGGCCCATATGGTATTGCTTCTGGCGTGCATGGCGTTTTTGTAGGGGTAGCGTACACTGCGCTGGGCTTATTAACCAATCTTGGTGCTAATCCTGGATTTGATGCCTTTGAATTGCACCAATTGTCACACCAGATGGTGAATCGCTTATTCAGTTGGGGTGGGGTAGCCTTTATCTTTAATTTTATGGCCATAGTCGTTGGTCTGTTTGCCGCATACAGGGTTGTAAGTAGGAGATTCAGTGCGAAAGATGACCTAGAAGAGACGGATAAATCGCTAAACTTATCATTGACTATGATCTGGTCAACGTTGATTGCCTGTGGAGTCTATGCTGTCAGTAATCATTATTATGCGGTTGATGCCCGATATCTTACGATCGTATTATTTACACTCTTTATAGTAATTGCCACAGCTGTACGTCGATGGAACCTCCCAGTTCGTATATATCTTATGGCGGGTCTTGTTGGCATAGTATCGATTGCGAGTGGCCTATTTTTCGTAGTGCATAACTATCATGACGAACAGCATACATTAAGCACGGTCAATACACGCGATACACGCATTGCCGCTGCGCTGAGTCAGCACAAGGTAAATATTTTAGTCGGAGATTATTGGCGAGTAGTACCAAGCCGCCTTGATTCGGATAATAAACTGGAAGTTATGCCGCTTGCCAATTGTTCAGAGGCCCGTAGCGTCCTCACAAGCAAGGCATGGCAGCCAAATTTGCACACCCACGGTTTCG
>Ga0206942_1216_pt1 | contig 16185 bp, 14 predicted proteins | sample Alteio_BWOrgHeat_6_FD_153253 | JGI IMG/M metagenome (GOLD analysis project Ga0206942, IMG submission 153253) | Enriched cells from forest soil in Barre Woods Harvard Forest LTER site, Petersham, Massachusetts, United States -... | ecosystem: Environmental > Terrestrial > Soil > Temperate forest > O... | reverse complement strand
CCATTTATAGGTCGTGCCGCCCCGCCGCCTCTCCCAGCAGGATGACGGGCTATTTATGAAATTCCTGCGAGACAGAGTGGGCTACAAAGAAATAGAGACCCTCCCTGGGACGCCATTACATGACCTTGTCTTTGTAAACTCATCGCCTTGTTTGGATAAAAAAAGAGTGCTTGAACTACTCACACAAATACCAACCGGTAGACATCGGGATACATCACTCGCTAGCGAGTTCATGACATATTTAAATAAAAATCAAAACAGCGAACAGGTACTATGCGGACGTTTTGAAACTCAAGCATCTCCTGGTAATCCTGCACGGCAATGTACACGCGCGCAATATCTGGCATTAAGTATGACAGAAAGAGAAAAGTACACCGGAATCCCTGATTTTATCGGAGCTAACCCATCAGTCATGGTGACCATCCCAAACCAGGCCTTCTTTGAACAGGCTGATAAATTATTAAGTGTGCTCGTCGCACGCGGATATATTCCTATCACGATTGATCACTCGGAAAGTCAGCCCTTGCTCGTCGCTATCGATTTACTGGCACGAGCTTATGGCATCAGAGAAAAAATCGCCTTTCCAGCTTTGTACACCACTCAGATCACTCAGGAGCAAGTCGACTTGGTAAAAGTAAAAAATTATAAACTGACAGCAATCGATATCACTGACCGTGCTCTGGCCAAAGCACAAGCCGCTGTAACCGCCGGAAGTGGAGCAGACATCGTGGAGTCTTTCACTGCACCGCGAAGACGACCCTAAACATAAACTGCAACCTCTGCATTCCAACAGCTGGCCATAAAAAAAATGGCTGGCTGCTGGCATGTACATCCTGATAAAATGCAAGACAAAATCAAATGAGGTCTTATTTCTCCATGAAAAGAAAACAGGAATACGAAAAAGATTTCTACGCCTGGGCCATCCATAATGCTCAATTATTACGAGAAGGAAAGCTCACAGAAATTGACATTGAAAATATTGCCGAGGAAATTGAAAGCATGGGGAAGAGTGAAAAAAGAGAATTGATTAATCGTCTTGCTGCCCTGTTAGCGCATTTATTGAAATGGAAATTCCAGGTAGCAAGAAGAAGCAATAGTTGGAAATATACGATTAAGGAACAAAGATTACGACTGACCCGGCTCATTTCTGATAGTCCAAGCTTGAAAAAAGAATTGGAAAAACACATTGATGAAGCTTACGAAGACGCCTGTTATATGGCTTTAAGTGAAACCGGATTAAACGAAGAAACTTTTCCGAAAAAATGCCCGTTCTCTTTTGAAGAATCGCTGAGTAAGGATTTTTTTCCTGAATAAAAGCTACTGCAATCTTTCTTCCAGCAACCTCCGCAATTCCAGCAACTGGCCATGAAAAAAATGGCTGGCTGTTGGCATGCGTATAACATCCGGTTTATGCGGCAATGTTTCAATCCACGCAAACACTTCTTCGGCTGATACCACTTCATCCTGCTCACCCTGCACCAATAACCACGGACATGTCACACGTGTAAGGTCGTCTTCCTTAAACCGTGAAACCTGCGGTGCAATCGTGACAAGTTGTTTGGGCGAAACCTGCATCGCCGCTTTCGTTGCAACATACGCACCGAATGAAAATCCTGCAAGCCAGATATCTTCATCCGGAAATAATTTTTTAATCCATTGAATGAGGATGAGCAAATCATCCACCTCACCACGCCCTTCATCGTGTGTGCCCGCACTTTTTCCAACACCGCGAAAATTGAATCGCATACTGCGTAAACCAATATCACGAAATACACGCGCCAATGTCGTCACGACCTTGTTATGCATCGTACCACCAAATAAGGGATGCGGATGACAGATAATGGCCGTGGCTTTTTTTAAATCGGTGTGTGTTTCATCGTGCGGTGTAGTGAGCACTTCAATGTCGCCGGCTCCGCCGGGTAATAAAAATGTGGATTCAGTTGTGGGGAATGTTTGCATGTTAATCTGATCCTAGTATGTGTTAAGAGATTTCAGCAAAAAACCACAGCCTGTCACCCCGCAAAATTTTTGCCAACAGTCTTTTACAAGAAAACTAACGATTAAGCAAAAATTTGTGCGGGGCCCGGTAGCAATTTTAACAGGAATCCAGAATGATCAAATCAAAATATAATTCTTTCTATTCAATCGACAGGTTTTTCTGGTTAGAGCCGCTACTGGGCCCCGCACAAATTTTTGCTTGACCGCCAGTTTTCTTGTAAAAGGTAGTGGGCAAAAATTTTGCGGGGTGACAGGTCGTTGTTTCTTGCTGAAATCACAGCCAGCCCAGATAAAAATTTACAAAGCAACAGGTCGTGGTTTTTTGCTGAAATCCCTGTTAGCTCAGTTAAAAATTCGCGGAATAACAGGACGTGGTTTTTTGCTGAAAGATTACTTTTCAGGTAAAACTAACTACCCCAACATCTTCTTCAAAAACATCCCCGTATACGACGTCTTATGCCTCGCCACTTCCTCCGGCGTACCGACAGCCACAATCCGACCGCCTTTATCACCCCCCTCAGGCCCCAGATCAATTACCCAATCCGCCGTTTTAATCACATCCAGATTATGTTCGATAATCACAATCGTATTGCCATCATCACGCAAACGATGCAACACTTTCAACAATTGTTCGATATCATGAAAATGCAAACCCGTTGTCGGCTCATCTAGAATATATAATGTTTGACCCGTATCCCGACGCGATAATTCACGGGATAATTTAACACGCTGCGCTTCACCCCCCGATAAAGTCGTTGCACTTTGTCCCAAACAAATATAGGACAAACCCACATCCATCAAGGTTTGCAACTTGCGCGCAACTGACGGAATCGCATCAAAAAACGTACGTGCATCTTCAATCGTCATCTGCAGCACATCGTGAATACTTTTTCCCTTATACATAATTTCCAGCGTTTCACGGTTGTAACGTTTTCCGTGACAAATATCACATTCAACATACACATCCGCCAGAAAATGCATTTCCACTTTAATTACACCATCACCCTGACACGCCTCACATCGCCCGCCTTTCACATTAAAACTGAATCGTCCCGGGCCATACCCTCGCGCGCGCGCTTCCTGTGTGCCGGAATACAATTCACGTATCGGCGTAAATAATCCCGTATAAGTCGCGGGATTCGAACGTGGTGTACGACCAATCGGACTCTGATCGATATCAACCACTTTATCGAGAAAATCAATGCCATCCACACTTTCATAAGGTGCCGCTTCCTGTGTCGTAGCATTATTCAATGCGCGCGCTGCAATCGGCCCAAGCGTGTCATTAATCAACGTCGATTTACCCGAACCTGACACGCCTGTAATACACGTCATCACGCCGATTGGAATATCCACATTAATATTTTGTAAATTATTGCCTGACGCACCGCGCAGTAAAAGCATTTTTTTACGATCAATTCGACATCGTTTTGCAGGAATCGCAATTTTGCGTTTGCCTGATAAATATTCTCCGGTGAGCGAATTCGGATTATCCAGAATATCCTGCGGTTTTCCCTGTGCGACAATTTCACCGCCATGCACGCCAGCCCCTGGCCCCAAATCCAGAACATAATCCGCACTGCGAATCGCATCTTCATCGTGCTCAACCACAATGACCGTATTACCCAAATCACGTAAATGATGCAGCGTTTCCAATAAACGTGCATTATCACGCTGATGCAAGCCAATCGATGGCTCATCCAGAATATACATCACGCCAACAAGACCCGCGCCAATCTGACTCGCTAAGCGAATACGCTGCGCTTCTCCACCCGACAAGGTATCCGCACTGCGATCAAGACTTAAATAATCCAAGCCCACATTCACCAGAAAAGTTAAACGACTGATTAATTCTTTTTTAATTTTCGCAGCAATTTCCGCGCGATAACCCGTCAACTTCAGTTTTTCAAAAAATTCTTTTGTCTGATTAATCGGTTTACGCGTGATATCCGCAATACCCACATCATCTACAAACACATAACGCGCAGCCTTGCACAAGCGTGTGCCTTCGCAATCATCACACGGTTTTATCGCAAGATATTTACTTAATTCTTCACGCACCATATTCGATTCTGTATCACGATAACGTCGTTCCATATTCGGAATCACGCCTTCAAAAACATCTTTTTTCGAAAATCCACGACCCTGTTCATTTTTATAATTAAATTTTATTAATTCATTACCACTTCCGTACAAAATCATTTGCTGAATTTTTTTTGGTAATAAACTGTAAGGATGTTCCATATTGAATTTGTAATGTTTCGCGAGTGATGACAATAATTGAAAATAATAACCATTCCGTCTATCCCAACCGCGTATCGCACCATCCGCCAGACTTAAACTTTGTTTTGTTACGATCAGTGCGGGATCAAAATGTTGTTTGACACCCAGTCCGTCACAGACCTGACACGCGCCCGCTGGACTATTGAATGAAAAAAGACGCGGTGATAATTCTGCAAGACTGTACCCGCAATCCGGACAGGCAAATTTGGCTGAAAAAACCTGTGCAGGTTTTTCAGGTTCATCCATAAAACCAATGGCAGTCAAACCTTCCGCCAAACGCAATGCCGTTTCAAAGGATTCTGCCAGACGCACGCGCACATCTTCGCGCACCTTGATGCGATCAATCACCACCTCAATCGTATGTTTTCGACGTAAATCCAGTTTGGGTGGTTTATCCAGTTCAATCATCTGACCGTCAATGCGTGCACGCACATAACCCTGACTACGCAATTCCTGCAACAATTCAATATGCTCGCCTTTACGTTCACGAATGACCGGCGCCAATATCATGATTTTTGTGTCTTCAGGCAAGGCCAGGACAATATCAACCATTTGACTAACGGTTTGCGCTTCCAGAATATGACCATGATCCGGACATTTCGGCTGACCGGCTTTTGCATATAATAAACGTAAGTAATCATAAATTTCTGTAATCGTGCCAACGGTTGAACGTGGATTATGTGAAGTGGATTTTTGCTCGATCGAAATCGCGGGCGACAATCCTTCAATATGATCCACATCCGGTTTTTCCATCACAGAAAGAAATTGACGCGCATAGGATGATAATGATTCGACATAACGACGCTGCCCTTCGGCATACAGCGTATCGAAGGCGAGCGACGACTTACCCGATCCTGACAGGCCGGTGATGACAACCAGCTGATCTCTCGGCAAGGTTATATTCAAATTTTTCAAGTTATGGGTGCGCGCCCCGCGTATCTGGATTTCTTTCATGGGGAAGTGAAGTTCCTAGCTTAAAAATAGGGCCTGCATTATAGCAGAATATAGTGACCAGGTATAATCCACTCTGGTAAAATGCTGCATTCGTAATCAATAAAAACACATAAATCATGTCTCTTGAAAAAATGAATTCCATCGAACGCCGCGCGGCCCTGACGCTGGCCAGTATCATGTCTTTACGCATGCTGGGTTTGTTTATGGTTTTACCGGTATTTTCACTTTATGCCCACCAGCTGATGGGTGCGACACCGGCTCTGATCGGATTTTCAATGGGAATCTATGGCCTGACACAAGCCATTTTTCAAATTCCGTTTGGCGCATGGTCGGATAAGATGGGTCGTAAGAGAATGATTACACTGGGTTTAATCATTTTTGCTGCCGGCAGTATCCTGTCAGCCTGTACACATACGATCTGGGGAATGATACTGGGTCGTGCACTCCAGGGTGCAGGGGCAGTCGGCAGCACGATTATTGCGCTCATGGCGGACCTCACCCGTGAAAACCAGCGTACCAAGGCCATGGCCATCATTGGTATGACGATCGGCATGTCTTTTTCACTCGCCATGCTGCTCGGACCCGTATTGAGCGCGTGGCTGCAGGTCAATGGTATTTTCTGGCTGGCTGCCTGCTTCAGCATTCTGGCCATTATCATTCTTCATCATTGGGTGCCAGAACCACCCAAACCTGTTTGGCATGCTGATACCGAACCTGATCGCCATTCTTTTCTGACCCTGCTAAAGCTACCAGAACTCGCCCGGCTGAATATCAGTATTTTTATGCTGCATGCCATTTTTACAGCCAGTTTTGTGGTGATTCCCATCAGTTTGCAATCCGACGCCGGTCTTTCGGAAAATCATCAATGGTATTTATATTTACCTGTCTTGCTGCTGGCTTTTATCTGTAGCGTGCCTTGCATTATCCTGGCGGAAAAAAAGCACCGGTTAAAACAATTTTTCCTGGGTGCTATTGTTATGCTGGGTTGTTCAGAAGTGATTTTCTGGCTATTTGCCGACAGTATTATCTTTTCAGGCTTAAGTCTTTTTCTATTTTTCACCGGTTTTTCAGTACTCGAAGCCTTTCTTCCCTCGCTGGTTTCCAAAACAGCCCCGCCTGCCCGTAAGGGAACTGCGCTTGGCATCTATTCCTGTTCCCAATTTCTTGGTATCTTTGTCGGCGGTTCACTGGCCGGCTGGTTATATGGCCGGATTGGCCTGATAAATGTGTATCTCTTCTGTACAGTTCTCACCATTCTCTGGGCAGCTCTTGCGTTTCGCATGAAAAACCCTCAACATCGAATACCATAAATCCTCAAGGGCGTGTTACCCATTAATCATTTTTATTCATTTTACGAGAAAACAGGACATTTTCGAGAGACAAATCCGTGAACGATGCACGTATTTGTCGGTAAAATGAATAAAAATGATTAATGGGTAACACGCCCACACATTCCTGAAAAACATTTTATTTTTAATAGGAGCATTTCAACATGGCAAAAGGCAGCGTTAACAAGGTTATTTTAATTGGCAATCTGGGTCGTGACCCGGAAGTTCGTTACACCCCGAATGGTCTTGCAGTGGCAAACCTGACCATTGCCACCACAGAAGCCTGGAAAGACAAACAAACAGGTGAAAACCAGGAACGCACGGAATGGCACCGAATTGCGCTTTACAGTCGTCTCGCTGAAATTGCAGGCGAATATTTACGTAAAGGTTCGAAAATATATCTGGAAGGTCGCTTGCAAACCCGCAAGTGGCAAGACAAAAACACAGGACAAGATCGCTATACAACAGAAATTATCGCAGACTCCTTGCAAATGCTGGACAGCAAGAATGCGGGTGGTAGTAGCGACCACACAGCTGCTGCAAAATCCGCACCGGCGGAAATGCCGCAAAGCGAACCGACGGATAATTTTGAAGATGATATTCCGTTTTAGCCTAGAGTATTTATAAAGTGTTAAGTTATAACATGGATTATTACATAACTCGCTAAATAAATACAATAAATATTAGGATAAGGCTTGTAAAGATTATCCTTTTATTTTAAGGTTAGTTTAAATGTAATATTCAGTATTTATTAGGTTAAGTTATGGAAGAAAAAAACAATAAACCAATTAATCCCTATAAGGTAAAAACTATTATTTGTGAAGACGGAGAGAGACTGCCGTTATTAGTTTCATCAAATACTAGCCTGCCCTGCCGTCTACCTAATTCCTGGCTTCTTTTTAGCAGAAGAATTAATAATCAAACATCAACTTTACAAAGAGAAATCAGGACAATTGGTTTTTTCCATTGGTGGGCAGACACTCACAATATAAATCTCATAGAACGCTTGCAAACAGGAAATGGTTTAAGCAGCAATGAAATTAATCCTTCTCTTTTTGATTGGCTTAGAAAAGATTTTACAACATGCAAAGCCGTCAAGAAGATTGCTGTAACCACTGCAACATTACGAACTCGATTAGAAACCGTCAGAGATTACATCTTATGGCACCTAGATCAAACGCTCTCACGAATGGATATTAGTAATCCTTTATTTGAGCGTGTCAGTGAGAAACGTAATTTAATTCAAAGACAATTTAATAAAGACTTACCAACAGTACGCAACAACCGGAGAATTGGATTAGACACAACGTTGTTAGAACGATTCCTAGAAATCATTAAACCGACTCATTCAGAAAACCCTTGGTACAAACCAGTAAGATTTAGAAATTACATACTCTGCTTGTTATATCTAAGTCTTGGCCTACGACGAGCTGAGGCATTAAAAATATACCTAGGAGATTTAAACTTAAATGGTGACAGACCCACACTAACCATTAAAAGGCGTCCTGACGACATTCATGATCCGCGTTTACATGAACCTCGCGTGAAAACACTTGGGCGCATCATTCCACTTAGTGCAAATCTAGTGAAATTATTAAATGAATACGTATTAAAACAGAGAACAAAAATACCTAATGCAAAAAAAAGTCCATTTCTATTCCTATCATCCAGGACTGGAAAACCGCTAAGCGAAACTGCTATTAACGATATGATCGCTCAAATAATTAGAAAGCATGCTGAATTTAGCGGCGCACTATCCCCGCACATATTAAGACATAGCTATAACGACATGCTGTCCCAAACCGCCAGCGAACAAGGAATTTCAGAACATGATGCCATTGAAATTCGCAACTACCTATGCGGATGGACACGCAACAGCAAACAAGGTGATGATTACCGACAACGATATATTCAACAAAAATCATTATCTCTGTCAGTAACACACCAGAAAAAAATATTCGAGGAAACAAAATAAAATGGATAAAAATCCTTTGATTAAAAACTGGCAAGAACTTTATGAAGAATATGATCTTCCTCCATTACCAGAAGAAGTTATTGATAGATCTGGATTACCAGTAAATATACAAGGTGACAAATGGAAAATTAACGATGCCACTTTTCCATCAACAATTAATTTCGATAAAGCGGATATATTTAATCAGTTTATAATCTATGCCATTAAAAGATACCTCATTCAACGCATTAAATCCGTTTCGCCCAGAGAAACTGTTAACTGCTGGTATTCATTAAAATCATTAACTACAACCAATAAATGGAACGAATTACAATCAGCCAATTCAATCGAGGATACCGAAAAGATTTTGCCTGTTGTTTTGAGTGAAATACTTGAAGACTTACGCAGAAGAAAATCTGAAGATCAATTTCATCGTATCCGCGCTTGGTATGTTTGGTGTGCTGAGCAAGAGCTGCCCGGGTTCAGTGCTGAAGTCATGTATGATTTGTTAAAAATCAAATTGCCTGGAAATGAGAAAGGCAAAGCAGTCATGCTTGATGACGAAGAACAAGGACCATTAACAGACACTGAAACGACAGCATTGCGAAATGCCTTAATAAATGACAAAGGGCCAATTTTAGAACGAGTTTGTGTTTGGCTGTGTTTAGCTTTCGGTTGCAATCCTGCAAATTTCGCCCTTCTACGCGAAGATGATTTTATAGTAAGGGATTTTAAAAATTCAAACCATAAATTTTATGAATTAAAAATTCCACGCATTAAAGAGCGCGGGCTAAAGCACCAAAGATCAGAATTTAAGTCACGGAAAGTTGACGACAAGCTTGCCGTGTTATTGCTCGAGTTAATTGCTCATAACAAACTATATTCGCTTAAAAATAATTTACCCACACCGCTGCTCATGCGAGAAACTCCAAATAAAAGTAAATTAGGCACCCCTATTGAAGAATTTGCATATCATTTATCTTCAAAAGAATTTACAGAAAACATTTTAAAATGCATTACCCGATTAAATATTATTTCACCGCGGACAGGTCGACTACTAGCAATCACGCCTCGCCGTCTTCGCTATACCTTCGCTACAGCCATGGTTCGTCAAGGTGCATCTGCTGCTGAACTAGCCGACCTTCTCGATCACACTGACTTACAGCACGTTCAAGTTTATTACAATGCCAGATCAACGATTGTTGAACGTCTCGATACAGCTCTTGCAGAAAAACTTGCCCCTTTAGTCGCTCAGTTCTCAGTAAAAGTAATTGATAAAAATACTTATAATGAAAGTAATCTAAATAGTCGCATTAAATACCAGGAAAAAACTAATCCCAAAAAAATACACGGAATTGGGGTGTGTTGTGCGGACTTTTTATGCAAACTTTACCCACCTCTATCTTGCTATCTCTGTGAAAAATTCCAACCATTCAAAGATGCACCGCACGCTAAAATCCTTGAAGAGCTAACAAGTTGGCGGCAAAACAGATTGCAGCAACAGAGAGAAAATGATCGAATTGCTCAGCAGCTAGATGATGTTATTTATAGAATCGCCCAGGTTAAAACTGCTTGCGAAGAAAAATCGGGGGTAATTAATGAAAAATAACATCATTCGTTTTGTCCCCGGACTAGAAAAGCAAGCAAAGAAAAATCTTGAGCATCTTATTGCGAAGGCTAAATCATCTAAAGTATTTGGAGATATTCATTGGGAAGAAACTGCATGGACAGTAACCGAAAGCCAAGCGACAGACAGAGGACATAAGCAACGACAATACCGACTTTGGTTCACACAACATGGAAAGAACAGCAGAAATCTCGGCAAACCCTTTGATGAGCCATTTGCAAGCTTTACAAAAGCACTAATCCGTTTACGCCATGAAATTGGCGGACAATCATGTAGTAATCACATGACCACGGTCAGAGCGCTACGATATTTATATAATCAACTTTCCGAATATAAACACAATCCTATACTCCTCACTCACGATCATTTTATTCACGCCGAAAAAACAGCAAGGCAGCGCGAAAGCTCCTCCAGCTCCTATAGATTAGGTGTTCATTTGAGTGAGATCGCTCGCATATTGGACGAAAACCGATTAACTAAAATTAGAATTGAATATAAATCTTCTTTAAAGCGACCAGAATCGCATGACAGGCTTAGTGATACCGCAAAGGAAAGAAGAGAAAAGTTAATGCCTAAAGAAGAAGTTTTTCAAGCATTAGCAAGCATCTCAGAAAAAATGGCTGGTGCCCCCGATAAAATCCGTATAAATATTATTCGCTTACTTCTTTTCACAGGCTTTCGAATTGGCGAAACTCTTACCCTGCCCGCTAACACTCTTGTGATCGAAACTGCAAAAAATCAACTAACAGGCCTCCCTGAAATTGACAATACTGGAAAAATAAAACAAAGAATAGGATTGCGGTACTGGCCAGAAAAAGGAGCAGAACCACGAATCAAGTGGCTTCCAACTGAAGCCGGTAAGCTTGTTAAAACTGCAATAAAAGAAATTAAATTACATACAAAGTCAGCGCGTGAAATGGCCTCATGGCTTGAAAATAATCCCAACAAGATAAAAATCTCTGGCTATGAACCAGATAGCTTAATCAATGTAAAAGAAATTGCAAAATACGTTGGCATACAAACTGGAATGCAATTTTGTACTACGCGCAAAATTCCAACTATAAAAAAATCTAATGGCGCTCCAGCAAGCGATTACTTTGTTAAATTTTCTGATTTTTATAAAGCTGTTGTTACTAAGCGCTGGGACAAGCCAATGCTAAGGTTGAAAAATGGTAAATCACAATTATTATCCGAATCTCTATGTGTGGTTTTCTATGAACAGCTAAATAACGTAAGGCCTCACAATCCACTGCTAGTTAGACCCATATCCGAACAAAATATAAGTGACTTTCTATGTGGTCGCTCAACAATAAAAAACGTATTTGAACGTCACAAATATCTAAACCATGACGGAACGCCCTACAAGATAAGAACACACGCATTTAGACATTTTCTTAATACCATAGCGAATGAAGGCGGCCTCACCGACATTGAACTAGCTTGGTGGTTCGGTAGAAAACATATCGGAGACAATCAGGCTTATGACCACCGAACTGCCGCACAGATGACTGACAAAGCACGTCAAATGTTATTATCTGGTGAAATCGTTGGGCCTATAGCTGATGCCGCCAATCAATTATCGCCTATTGATGCTAAAGAATTTATTGCAACACAAGTGAATGCTGTCCATCATACGCCTTACGGTTTATGTCTCCATGATTTTGCACAAAATCCATGTGACAAACATTTAAATTGTCTCTCTGGCTGCAAAGAATTTCACAGAACGAAAGGCGATCAAACTGAACGCACCAATCTCAAAATACTCAAATCACAAACCACTACTGCAATCGATCATGCTAAAAACGAAGCCGACGATGACACGTGGGGTGCAAATAATTGGGTGCAGCATAATAAAATTATCATCGAAAATATTGATAAGGCATTGGCTATTGATGAAGACAATCAAACATCAGGTGATGAGCTAATACCAGTTAATATCTCTGGCATGGTCATCGGAGAGCCATTATGAAAACCACAAAAAAATTAACCAAGCCACGCAACAAAAAATTATCTCGCATGAAGCCAGAGGATGTGCAATCTATCCTATATGAATTAGATGCGTGGGAGCAAGGCGAGCGCGGTAAAAAACTGGCTTGGGATATTTTAGAACGTCTCTCTGGTTTTTCCCGCCAATCACTCTGGGCAAAACCAGAACTTAAAAAACGTTTTGAATCAGTTAAAGAATCACTCCGTAAGGGTGTAGATAAAACGGATACCAACCAATATCGCAGAACACTAGAACAGCGTATTGAGGCACTAGAAAATGAAATTAACCAACTCAAACAGCAGCAACACCACTGGCTAGAGCTATGGGCTAGATATGAATATAATGCCCGTGTAGTAGGAATAGACACTGCCAGACTGGAACAACCATTACCTACTTTAAACAGGAAGTAACTGATGACAACGACTCACGACGATTTAGAAGAAATAATTGAAGACACCAAACAGTCTGATGAAAAAATTCATCCCTGGCGAATATGTCCAATTGGAAAACATTTTGTAAAAAAACACATTGTACATACTCCTCCCAGCAAAAAACATCCACATGGTGAAACCATTGAAAGACATGAACATTGCGCCATGAATTCTTCCAAAAAAGATGTTTTATCATTTGATGAAATTCAAGCAATGACAGAAAAATATTTTCATCAACTAAGCGGCCCACCAAAAGCTGATGTGCTAAAAGGTTACATTAATGCAGATAAATTTGATGTTGAAATTCGTGGCTGGACGCGTTACTGGAATGATATTTTTTCCTTTTCCGATCCACTTTCAGCCGATTTGGTTAAGGCAGTAATTGTATCTGAATCAAGCTTTGATCCAGATACTGATATTCCATCAGGCCAAGGAGAAGGACGTGCTCTTGGATTAATGCAAATAACAGATGCAACGATGCATATTTTAGGTGATCACCATGGAGAACTTAGCAACTATCTCATTTGTTTCGATCACTCAAAATTATTTGATCCGTCTGCAAATATTTGCGCTGGAATACGTTGGTTATTTAGAACGATGATAATTGCAAAATCCAGACTAGGAGAAGAAGCAACATGGATTGATGCTGTAGCTGTATACAAGGGAGAATTAGGAAAAAATCCCTCTAAAAAAATGCAAATATTTCAACATCATTATTTATGTATTATCGATGGATGTTAACATGAGAAAACATCTTTCTTTGATTGTTGCCTTTTTCCTATTAGTTCCCATACAACTTTTCGCCATTAACCCGAATAGTCTAAAAAAATATCCTTATCAATTGATAAGTAATGACTATGGAATCCTTAATGAAGCTAATTTAAAAAGATACGTAAACGGCATCATTCCAAAGCCATTTACGTGGGATATTACAGGCTTTGATTACTGGCAATGTTTCCCCACAAAGAATGTAACTGTTTGGTATGACAAAGGTACTTATGACCCGTATGATAAAGTAGTAAGAAGCGATCCCCATATCAGCATAAAAGCTTCTCCAATGGTAATGCATGAATATGAACCAAGAAGAAATTTTTCTATTGATTATGCTAAAGAGAAAGTGACTACATGGAAAAATCTACTGAGAAATCAAAAATATGTTTGCATTGGTGGCGCTTTTGCTGGAACTCATAAAAAAATAGAAAATGGCAACGAAATTATAGAACATGGATGGATATTTGAAAATTTAAAAACAAAGAAAGGATGCGATTCTTATTTTTCCGGATGGTGTAATTAGAGAAAAAACCATGATAAACGAGCAAGTAATCATTATTGGAGCAGGCATAGCTGGTTTAACTGCCGCATGGCATTTAAAACAACACGGCATCCGAGCATTAGTGTTAGAAGCCGATCAAACTGTTGGCGGACGCATGAAAAGTATCGAAATAGATGATGCAATCATTGATTGCGGTGCCCAATTTCTTTCCAGCGCTTACTCTATTATTCCCCAATTAATTAAAGAAACAGGATTAAACGACGAATTTGTTGCAACTGATGAATGGGTCGGAATAATAAAAAATAATCATATAGCACTCATTCATCCACGAAAACCGTGGACTTTAATTTCAAGCCACTTGCTTTCTTTTGCGAATTTGCTTCGGCTAGGATATAAACAATTCAAACTGTTTCACTCTAAGAAAAAATCATTGAATGATATTACTGACTGGGCAGAGTATGACAATCAATCTGCCAAAGATTGGGTTATTCAACATTTCGGAAGATCTACTGCGCGAGAGCTAACTTCAGCAATTTTTAATGGCTTTTATTTTCAGTCGCTAAATAAATCTTCCGCAGCAATGGCAGCCGCAGTTTTAGCTTTTTCTGCTTGGCATCCAAAAACAATGACGTTAAAAACAGGTATAAGCAGTCTACCGAAAAAACTTGCTGAGAAATTAAATCTAAAAACAAATGTAGTTGTATCATCCGCCATTGAAACTTCAAACGGCGTAAAAATAATGACTGACGCAGGAGAATTCAATGCTGAACATGTTATTGTCACTGTACCAGCACCGATTGCTAAAAAGATCATTCAAAATCCCGACAAAGAAACCTCAGCATTACTTGAAACACAATACAGTTCCACCATAACCATTGCATTGTTGACTCATGGAAATTGGTCACCGCCTGCAGCAATTAACTCCGCGTATGGTTTTCTTTTTAATCCTGATTCGAATAGCAAAATTGCCGCATTAACGATTGAAAAAAATAAATGTGCCACTCGAAAAAAATCTGGGTATCTTATTAATATTATGCTTGCAGATAAATGGGCGAAAGACTGTTTTCAATTGACAGATGCAGAAATTTTTGCCGAAATCCAATCCGAGCTAGAAAAAATTTTCCCTAGCATTTCCGTACATACTTATAGAAAAGAAATGTTTCGCTGGCAATATGCGATGCCTTACACACCAATAGGTCGCGCAAAAGCCGTTAGTGGTTATCGCACCACCAGAAATTCAAATCATCGTGTTTGGCTTGCGGGTGATTACTTAGGCTTACCTTGGACCGATAGTGCAGCCCAAACTGGTATATGGGCGGCTCAACAAGTACAAAAATATATTTAAGTCACAAAATTTTGTTATGCTTTATTGTGATTTTTCCGTTCTTTTTGGCTGAGGACAAGTGGACATGAGGCCATCAATATGCTCATGAAGATCTTGATTAATTGGATTCCACATGGGATCAAGGATAAAATCTATTCCTTCTCTTCGCGCCAGCTTTGCCGCTGGAGTGAAGTCACTGTCACCAGCAATTAATACGATTTGTTTAACTAACCGCTTATATGATAGTGAAGCAATATCAAGGCCAATTTTCATGTCCACACCTTTTTGTTTCACCTCATATAACAAATCATTCTCTTGAAGATCATCAACTGCAATTTCTTTTTTTACTAACTCTTTTAATTTCTCTGGCTTGATTTGCCAATTGCTACTATCTGATAATCGGCCTAATCGGAGCGCAACTTTCCTCAGTTTACGTAACTCTGAATGCAGCGCAGTACGAAAAACAGCTTCTTCTGTTTTACTAAAATCAATTGCTCTTTGGGTCACTGGATGATGAGCTTTTTTACCTAATGGAGGACAATCGTAATAAAAGATTCGATATAAATCACGAGCTTTTCTCTGGTTAGAAGATAAATGTTTAAGACAAATTTCATGTAAATTTTTTGCCACTTTTTGAGGAGATCGATCTACTGTATTAGTATAGATTTGGCGATAGCGCTTTATAAAAAAACCGCCATCCACAAGAATTGCTGTTGGCATTGCTAGGCTCCTAAAACAAAAAGCCCCCGGGATCGGCATTCCCGCTATTGGTGTGGGAACACGTACTGCCAAGGGCACTATATACCGAAATTATAAAGCTAAAAACATCGCACAACAATAGCTAAAAGAAAGATTTTTTATGCAAAAATACTTTATATCTTTACATTTTTTAGTATGTTTCATATAAAATTAACAGCTATCTTATTGATTAAATTTAATTAATTAAGAAAAATTAACAAATAACGCTCTACATTCCCGTTTTAAATAAATTAAAATCCTCTCACTCCAGTTGGGCTTTCCAAAGGC
>Ga0206942_1218_pt1 | contig 16234 bp, 10 predicted proteins | sample Alteio_BWOrgHeat_6_FD_153253 | JGI IMG/M metagenome (GOLD analysis project Ga0206942, IMG submission 153253) | Enriched cells from forest soil in Barre Woods Harvard Forest LTER site, Petersham, Massachusetts, United States -... | ecosystem: Environmental > Terrestrial > Soil > Temperate forest > O... | reverse complement strand
TCCAAAATCATGGGAGGCTCCACACACGGCAAGGATATCAGGAAATTTAGATAGCTCAGCTTTAAACCGTTCTACTTTTTCAAAACCGGCGTTCACTCGCTCCGCCAACCGACCCGTCCGGGGAACATTCAGTTGTATTTCCGCCAGCTGGTCTTTATCGAAACCCATATCCTTGTTTTGCAAATAAGAAAGCTGATTACGCATCAGGAATGTGCTCGAAATAAGGAAAATAGAGAGCATCAATTGAATCCCAACGAGTATCCTTCTAACTCCCTGTTTGGAACTTCCTCCTCCCAGAGGTCCTTTTAGGACAGTAATTGGCCGAAATGCGGACAACACGAACGCGGGATAGCTGCCTGAAATTAATCCAATGATCAACAACAGGGAAGCAATGACCAAAAGCGTAAACTGGTTAAACTGAAAAACAAGTTGTTTGCCGGATAAATCGTTGAAAAACGGCAAATTCAAAAATGAAAATCCAATTCCAAGGATCATGGCGATCAGCGTGACGATAATCGCCTCACCAATAAATTGCATGATCAGTTGGTTTCGCAAAGCGCCCACCACTTTTCGAATACCGACTTCTTTAGCCCGTTGCATGGAGCGGCCAACTGAAAGTGTTACGAAATTGATGCACGCCACAAAAAGAATAAGAAGCGCAATACCGGCCAGAATGTAAGCATACTTAGGGTTGCTTACAGGGGCGATCCCAGCAGGATAATCAACGTTCAAATGAATATCTTTCAAGGGCTGAAGGCCAGGAGCATATTTGCTTTGCTTAAAATTATTTTCACCTAAAAGTGTACGAAATATCATTGGGAATTTCTTCTCCACCGACTTAGCGTCCATTCCCGGTTTCAACAAGATATAGGTTTCAGGAATAATATTGAACCATGCCGAGAGCAAGCGCTCATTATATAGCTTGGGATAGTTTAAGTCGGAAATTAAGATATCAAACTGAATACTGGAATTCGTTGGCACATTCTTTGCGACCGCTTTCACAACAAACTCCTCAAAGGTTTCTGCCAGTTGCATTGAAATCGTTTTACCGATCGGGTCGGAATCACCAAAATACTTTTTCGCCACTCGTTCACTAAGAACAACATTGGCTTGACCACTCAATATTCCGTTCCGCTCTCCGCGCAAAATTTCAAAATCAAATACATTAAAGAAGTCCTGCCCACCCATAGCAACTGTTTCATTGAACTGGTTTTCTCCGGCTTTCACTTGTGAATTGACATTATGAAAACGAACCTGCATTTCAACTTCCGGTAAATTGTCTTTGAGTGCAGGGCCCATTGCGAATGGGGTAAATGTGTAAAAAGATTGCTGCTTCTCTCCCCAATTCTCGCGGGCATACACGCGAAAAATTCGATCAGCTTTGGAATGAAACGTATCAAAGGTTAATTCATCACGCACAAACAGCGCGATCAGAACGCAGCAGGCAATGCCAAGGCCAAGTCCAAACACATTGATAAAGGAGTGTGCCTTCGAACGCCATAGCGAGCGAACGGCGATTTTGAAATAATTTTTAAACATAGCGGCTTGAAATAATTGGTTTTGAATCCTGTTCCTAAAAAAATTCCCGGTCTACAAAACTTGAAAACATTTACTGTAAATCTTCTTCTTGCCCTTCGAATCCAATAGCCATCTGACCGCTAGACGTGGTCTGCGGGCTTTAGATCTTCCTCAAATTGCTCCAGCAAATCACCTTCAATGCTTTCGTGCAAACCCACCGGGCAATACCATTCAAGAAAACGAAGAGCGAAACGCGGAGGAGCAATAGAAGTTTCTTTTTTCATTTAAATTATTCAACGATTCTGGATGCTGGATTCTGGATATTAGCAGCAAGCAACGAGGATCGAAAATCCGGTATCCCTGTTACTCATTTTTCAACGTCTGTGCCGGGTTCAGCCACGCTGTTTTCAGCGCGTGATAACTGACGGTGAGCAACGCCACCGTCAGTCCAGTGGCCATACTGACGGCAAACAATTCCCAGCCGATCTTGATCTTGAACTGAAAATCTTTCAACCATTTGTTCATCACATACCACGACAATGATGCTGCAACGGCAAAAGCTATCATTGCCAATCCAATAAACTGCCGATTCAATAAAATGAAAATATTTTTTAACTCAGCTCCCATCACTTTGCGAATACCCATTTCCTTCGTACGGTTCAAGGCATTGATCCCCGAAAGGCCAAATAATCCGAGGCAAGAAATCAGAATGGCAAAACCTGTTGACAAACCCATGATACTCATCCATCGTTGATAAGATTTATATTGCCTGGCAACATCTTCATCCAGAAAACTATATTCGAAGGGTTTGTCCGGAGAGAGTTCTTTCCACACCTTCCTTATCTTCTCGATTTTATCAGGAATTTCTCCAGGTGTGATTTTTACCAGTATCTTAGTTAAAAAGCCAACATCTTTTTTGTTCATGGAAAGAAACATCGGTTCAATATTCTTTTCGAGTGATAGAAAGTGATAATCCTTAACTACCCCGATTACTTTCGCACCTAGACTCGTTGAATCCTCACGGTAATTCAAATATTCATTTAACGGATCGGTCCATTTCATGTCTCGCACCAGGGCTTCATTCACGATCAACGCGTCAGAATCAGCAGGAATACGAACATCAAAATTCCGACCCGACGCCAGTGTCGCCCCAAGCGTTGATAAATAGTAGGGATCAACTCCGTAAACATAAGCCGCTTTTTGTTCGCCTTTGATTTTATATCCATAGCGCGAAAAACCTTGATTGAAGGATAAACCTGTTCCTGCAACGGAAACGACCGAAGGCTCCGCTTGAAGGCGAGTGCGAAACCGTTCAACTGTTTTGTCAGCTTCTTTGTTGTAGCCAGTTTGAGTTGGCACCACTAAAATCTGCTCTTTATTGTAGCCCAAGTCCTTGGTCGTTATGAATTTCATTTGTCGGTACATGATGACCGAGCTCATAATCAAAAATGCTGAAAGTACGAACTGAATGACCACCAGCGGTTTTGTAAAACCCGCTTGAACTTTAGAAGTAAATGTTCCCTTCAATACAAGTGCAGGACGAAAACCGGAAAGGAATAATGCCGGGTAACTTCCCGCAAACATGCCGATAAAAACAGTAAGCCCAAGACTGGCCCATAAAACCAAGACGATATTTGAAAATGAAATTGTGATTGCCTTATCCGTAAATTGATTGAACGAAGGAAGAAATAAAAATACAAGTCCGATTCCGATGATCATCGAAATCACCGACAGCACAATGGATTCAATACTAAACTGCCAAACCAATTGCTGTCGCTGCGCACCGGCTACTTTGCGAATGCCCACTTCTGTTTTGCGCGAGGCGGAAGTGGTTAACGCCAATGAAATATAATTGATGCTGGCAATGATTAAGATGAGAGCAGCGATACCCCCGAGTATCCAGGAATATTGAGGATCGCTTACTTTGTCCCAACTGATTTCCTTTTTCAAATGCCAGTCAGGAAGTTGTGTGAATTCCAGTTCCAGCATTTTTACATTTGCCGGAATTGGCTTAACCGCTTCCTTTCTCCACTTCTCCAACTTGTCGCCCATGTGCTTTTGAATCACCTTATCCAGGCTCGATTTGAACTTCTTTAAATCCGTATTGGGGATGAGCTGCACAAAGGTTGGTGTATTGAAGTTCCCCCATTGATTAAGGTTGCGTTCGTAGTGGCCTACATTTTCCTGAGGCACCAGAATATCATATTTCAAGCTTGAATTAGCTGGCGCAGCCTCAATGATTGCTACAATCATAAATTCCTTATCGCCATCGACATCAATCCTGAGTGGCTTTCCCAATGGGCTTTCATCACCAAAATATTTCTTTGCAATAGCGGGCGTGATGGCAGTCTCTAACTTTCCGTTAAATATCTTATCCGGGTTTCCGGCTACGAGTTTAAACGAAAACATCTTAAAGAAATCGGCATCGACATAGGCGATTTCTTTCTCGCTAAACACTTTGTCGTTATACCTAACGATGCCATTATGGCTCGGATTATACCGCGTAGCTGAACTCACTTCTGGCAGCTCCTCTTTTAACGCGGGCTGCAGGCCTTTCATCAGATAGGCGGATCGATAGTACGGATCATTGGGATTCTCATGCCAGGTGTCGTAACTTTTTTCTTCAATGCGGTAAATCTGATTTTTGTTGGCGTGGAATTGATCAAAACTTTTTTCATCCATGATGAAAAGAAAAATCAGGATGCAAAAAGCGATGCCCACACTCAAGCCAAAGGCGTTGATGAACGAATACATTTTGCGCTTAAGTATGTTGCGGGATGCTACTTTGAAATAATTGCCGATCATAATGGTATGGATTAAATGAAATGAGAACCTATTTCGTAAGATGATGCCCGGTCTGAAAAAGTTGAGCGCATTCCGAACAAACCTTCGCTTCGCTCTTCGAATCACGTAGGTGTCTGGCACTTCGGAAGTGTCGGACACCTTTAGATCTTGCTCAAACTGCTCCATCAAATCACCTTCGATGCCTTCATACAGCACAGGTGGGCAGAACCATCGCAGAAATTGCAAGCCGAGTTTTGGTGGCCGGTTTATACGATCCTTATTCATACTTTAATGTCTCAGATGGATTGATCCATGCTGCTTTTAACGAATGATAACTCACCGCCAACCAGGCAATCAGTAGGGATGATATTGATGTCATTAGAAAAACTCCAATACTTAATTCAGCATGGTAGGCAAACTCCGACAGCCATTTTTGCAAGAGATAAATAGAGATCGGAATGCTGATGACCAATGCTACGATCACCAATAGCGTAAATTTTCTGTTGAGCATCGCAACGATATGAAGGGCCGTTGCTCCCAGCACCTTTCTAATCCCGATTTCCCTGGTGCGTTGCTCGGTCGTAAATGCCGACAAGCCATACAAGCCCAGGCACGAAATAAAAATGGCGAGCAGGGTAAAGACATTAATCGCCCTTCCAAACACATTCTCTTTTTCCAATAATTCCCCGAAATTAGCATCGACAAAATGATACTGAAATGGCTCGTCCGGAACCAGTCGTTTCCATTTCTCTTCAGCAACTTTCAAAAACGAAGAAATCGATGTCGCTTCCAACTTAAATCCAAGTTCTGATCGTTGCTTACTCATCACGATCGCGAGCGGGGCAATTTTATTTCTGAGCGACTCCCAATGAAAATTACTAACCACTCCGATCACATGCTGCTTTTCATTAATCACAGCACCCACCGGATCAGCACCAAGGTCGAGTGTCTTGACGGCTTCTTCATTTAGGATGATGGATGCCGAATCAGATGCCAGGTCCTTATTAAAGTCCCTGCCTTTAACCAATTTCATCCCATTCAACGCAAGAAAGTTTTCATCGCCCAAATAAGTACCGAAGGAGGCTGGGTGTTCCATCATTGAAGTTTGATAGGTGTAAAACGACATGATCCGTTTGCTGCCCGGCTCGCCCATATGAAAGCTGGAACGAACAACGCCGGGGGCATTACTCAACTCATTTCTGAAAGCTTCATCCGATGTCTTTAATAAATTAATGTGATCGATCGTGAGGATATTTTTTTGATCGAATCCTAAATCCTTGTTTGCCATAAAATGCAATTGGCTTTGCACGACAAGCGCACATGAAATCAGGATGATCGAGATCGTAAACTGAAATACGACCAAAAGATTCCGAAAAGACGTACCTCCCGTTTCAATAGTTCCTTTCAATACTTTAACCGGGATGAATGAAGTGAGATAAAATGCCGGGTAAATCCCGGAAAGAATTCCAACGAAAAATGAAAACGAAAAGAATAAACCGACCGAATATGGATTCCTCCAGATGATATCCAGCAACAAGGTGCCGGTTACGATTTCAAATACGTTCAGGAAGATTTCCGCCAACAATAACGCCAGCAACATCGATAGTAAACTGGTCGTGATTGACTCCAGTAAAAATTGTCCCACGAGTTTACTTCGTAACGTCCCCATCGCCTTGCGAATGCCAACTTCCTTTGCTCTTCGTGCTGCGCGGGCGGTTGTTAAGTTAACAAAGTTCACTGCCGCCAGGATGACTATAAAAACGGAGACCGCTGAAAAAATATAAATGTTGGCCTCGTTTCCGCCCGGCGAAATTTCAAAATTTAATTTTGATTGAAGATAGATATCCGACAGTTTGTGAACATAGAATTTAATGGACATGTCGTTTTTCCGATAATCCTCGAGTGTCTTAAAGCCCATCGGCTTACCCGACTCCGGATAAACATGATGTTCAAAAAGTAAATCCAGCGCGTGACGCAAATCCATCTCAGTGTTTTTTTCCTTTAACAGAACATAATTGTAGAACGCGGCAGACGACCACGCAGGTTCACCGGTAATTAAACGTTGATTGGATAGCCACAATTCTGTTTTCAGGTGCGAATTGAAACCCAATTCTTTTACCACACCGGTAATCGTAAACGGATCATTCTTTTTACCGATTCCGATGATTTCGCCAACCACATCGATTCGGCCAAAAAGTTTAACAGCAAGCTTCCGCGTAACAACGGCTTCATTCGGATGAACCAAAACTTTGCCGGGATCGCCACCGAGAAAAGCGTAATTGAAAATCTTGAAATAAGCTGAGTCCGTGTAGTAGACTGAATGCTCATTGAAAGCCTGGTCCTTTACGGTAAGGGGAACATCCCGCTCATTACGAATTCGGGTTGCGGTTTCAATCCCGTTAAATTCTTTGGGCAGCACATCGAGAAGTTCTTCAGGGCCATTGGCAAACTGCCCGATATTAAAGAAAGAAATTCCTATTCGGTAAATGCGATCAGCCTTGGTAAAGCCCTTGTCATAACTCCATTCCCCGTAGACAAAAAGAAAAATGACAAGGCTACAGGCAATACCAATGGCGAGGCCACCGATGGTGATGAACGAGTAGGCTTTGTTTCTCCATAAATTCCTAAAAGCAACCTTAAAATAATTTTGTAACAGTACCGTGTTCATAAAATGAAGGTTAATTTTATTTCTCAAGATTATTCCCGGGTGAAAAAACCGGAAGACGCGGATCACAAATTTTACCCTGGCATGTCTCTCTCCTTTGTTTAAATCGTCATGGAAAGCTTCGATCAAATCACCCTCGATGCTTTCGCACAATGCCGGAGGGCAAAACCGTCGCAGAAAACGCAACGCCAAGCGCGGAGGCCCTGTCTTATTCATACTTTAATGTCTGTGCCGGGTTTTTTCTTGCCGTTTTTATCACCTGAAAACTAACGGTAGCCGCGGCAATCAAAATGATCGCCAATGCCGGCAACGTAAATTGCAGCCAACCTGGTGTGATCCGATACGCATATCCCTGTAACCACTGATGAATGCTGAAGTAAGCAATCGGCAGGGCGAGGACGGAAGCCACCACAACCAACCGAACAAAATCGACCGACAAAATCGAAACAACATTGATCATGGAGGCGCCCAGCACTTTTCGAACGCTAATCTCCTTCGTCCGCTGCGTGGCCGTATACGATGAAAGGCCAATAAGTCCGAGACACGAAACTATGATCGCGAGGCCTGTAAAAATGCTGATGATTTTTCTAAAGCGAGTATCATCGTCATACTGGCTTTGGTATTGATCGTCCAGAAAAAAATACTCAAACAAGTTGCCGGGAAAAAATTTCTTGTACACCTGGTCGATGGCCGCCACCGTTTTGTCTTTATCCAATGTTTTCATTTTGATGGACGTCGTGGAGTACGTGCTGTAAACCGGGCGGAAGATCATTGCCTCCATGGGTTTTTGAAGTGCCTCCTGGTGAAAATCATTGACCACACCAATAATGGTATATTGACGTCCCTGGTTTCCCCAAACAACCTCTTTTCCAATAGCGTCTTCGGGGCTTTTTATTCCCAATAAACGAACGCCACTCGTGTTAATAATAACCGACCTGATTTTTGCAAAATCTGCATTATGATCAGTGGGTAAAAATTTTCTTCCGGCAAGAAGGGAAATGCCATACGTATCAAAAAAACCATGATCCACACCCAAATTACTTAGCGTGTAATGGGCATCAGAAGGCTGCTCGCTCAAGCGAATACCAAACGACCTTCCCAATCGGTCACCCGGGATCTGCCAGGAGGTTGTTGAATTGATTACCCCCGGCACTTTAGCGAGTTCATCTTTATAGCTTTCCACCCGCTCAACAAAAGTGGAGTCCCATCGCATCAACTCCGGAGCGCGCACCAGTAAAATGTCATTCTTGGTAAATCCTAAGTCTGCGCTGTTCATAAAATCAATTTGGCTTGAAACGATGAACGTCGCCGTGATCAGGGCTGCAGAAGAGGTGAACTGAAATACCACTAACCCCTTTCGCAAGAGGCTTCCTTTTTCCGATCGGGTGAATCTTCCTTTCAGCACCGTCACCGGTTGATAGGAAGATAAAATAAATGCGGGGTAAAATCCGGAAAGCAATGCGCCACCGAACAGTACACCCATTAACATTAGCAAATGATTGAAGCTTAAGGATTGAAAAAGTGTTTTTAAGGAAAGCTCGCTTCCAATAATTTGATTGAAAGAAGATTGCAATACGAATATCATTGAAAATGCCACGACGAAAGCAATTAGGGCCATCAACAAGGACTCAAAAATGAATTGCCTGACAAGTTGGGATTTAAAGGCGCCCATCACTTTTCGAAGGCCAACTTCTTTGGCCCTGTCCAAAGCCCTTGATGTTGTCAGGTTAATGTAGTTGATCCACGCGATGACCAATATGAAAACGGCGACGATCAACATCGCCCACACCGCCTTGCCGCTCGCCGTTGTCGCAACATCATACTCATAGTCGGAATAGAGATGCGCATCCTTGAGAGGCTGCAAATAGAATTTCTCGACACTTCCGGTAACCTTGTCTCCTTTAAAGTAGCGCTCGCTAAATGCCGGGAACTTGGTTTCGAGTTGTCGGTAATTAACGCCGGGTCTTAAGACCAGGTAGTGACGCATATCCGACCATGTCCAACTGATATCTGCATTTTTATCTTCACCATTATATAAGGTTGAATAAGAAACAAGTGCATCAAATTGCAGGTGTGAGTTGATCGGAATATTTTGACAAACCCCTACCACGGCGTAAGGCCTTGGATCAAGTCCCCATAGGAAAGTTTTTCCAATAAGCTTTGAGAAATCTTTATCGTTGGTTTCGAAGTATTTGCGAGCGGTTTTCTCCGTAAGCACAGCCGTGTAAGGGTCTTTTAACAACGTTGACCGGTTGCCGGCGAGCATTTTAAAACTAAAAACAGAAAAGAATTTCTCATCCGCAAAGTAGCAACGATCGCCTCTGAAGTTCTTGTCACCAATTTTAACATTTAAGACACCGGCAGGCATCAACCGGGTATGTTCTTCAATCTCGGCAAAATCTTTCGCCATGGCAGCGCCAATGGTTGGGTACATGATGGTTCCATGCTGAATCAATTTTCCGTTTTGAAAGCGATCATTTGTGACCCGATAGGTTCGGTCCAGCTTTTCATTAAATGAATCAAAGCTCAATTCAAAAGTGACGAACTGTACGATGAACAGGCATGCTGCGAGTCCAATGGCTAAACCAATAATGTTAATGGCAGAGAACGTTTTGTTCTTCAAAAGATTTCTCCACGAAATGATGAAGTAGTTGTTAAGCATCATGAGATTAGTGAATTGAATTGAAAACTTATTTCTAAAAATGATTCCTGGCCTGATAAATTTTATCACGTGAAAGAAAAACCGTATTCTTGCCCTCTTTCTTCCGGCTTCTTTTAGCTCCGCTTCATATCGTTCCACCAAGTCTCCTTCGATGCCTTCGTAAAGTTCATCCGGGCAAAGCTTTCTAAGAAATCGAAGAATGATATTTCTATCGATGAAATCATTTTCGTCCATACTGTATTTTAGCTGCCATCAAAACCTTATTAAGTAACCGTTTATTGAGCAGAAATCTTGAGCTGAGGAATCAACTTCCACAATTCCACTTGTTGCTCCTTTCTCATACGCAACATGGCCAAGCCCGCGTTCGTCACCTGAAAAATCCTTTTTCGCCTTCCACCCCGCGCATTGGTTGCTCCTCCCATGTACGACTTCACATAGCCCTTGTCTTCAAGACGGTAAAGGGTAACGTGCACGGCACTGAGGTTAGACTCCCGCCCCACTCGTTCTTTTATTTCGTTAACGATGGCATTGCCATAAGCATCTTCCTGCAAAATGCCCACCATGGTAAGTACCAGTTCTTCAAATTCACCTAAATATTCTTTCATTTGTTAGTAGTTTGTAAAACAAACATACGGATTATTATATATTTTGCTAAAGAAATCGCGCTAGTTTTCAGAGGTTTCTCAAAAATTATTCGTACTTCAAGGTATTGGCTGGATTTACACGTGCAGCCTTAAAGGTTTGAAAGCCGACGGAGAGGAAAGCTATGATCACAACGCCCATCCCCGCAACGATGAATAAAACGGGGTGGATATCAATTCGATAAGGAAAAGACCGAAGCCACGAATTCATAATCCACCAGGCCAATGGCCAGGCAATGAGGTTGGCTACCAACACCAATTGAATAAACCCTTTTGATAAAAGCAGGATAATATTAGCAGAGGTTGACCCGAGTGCTTTGCGGATGCCGATCTCTTTCGTTCGCTGGATGGTCATAAACGAAGCAAGGCCGAACAGGCCCAGGCATGCAATAAAAATAGCAAGCCCGGTAAAGATGCTAAAGACCTGACCGAATTGCCGGTCGCTTTCGTATTGACGGTTAAAAAATTTATCTAAGAAAAAATAGTCCATTGGATTTCCGGGGAAATAAGTTTTCCACGGTTCTTCCAGCGAAGCAAGGATACGTTGATAATCCTTACTTTCGATTTTGATGGCATAGAAGTTAGAAAAGTCAGGTGCATAACGAAATACCAGGGGGGCTACCGTTTCCTTCAACGACATTTGGTGGTAGTTTTCCAACACTCCGACTATTTCAAGGGTGTCGCTTTGAATGACCTTCTCTCCGACCGCCATTTTGGGATCTTTAAAATCCAATACCTCCGCCATGGCTCGATTGAGAATTACTTTTTTTCTTTCGTTCTGGTGTTGCACATCAAAACTTCTTCCAGCCACGATTTTCAAGTTAAAAGAAGAAACGTAATCATGATCAATACCTACCGTGTAACCTGAGATAGCCGTTTCTGGGCCGCCCACTAATCGCTTGATCCCATTCGCCCAAAAAATTTCATCTCCGGGAACATTGGTCGATGCGGTCATATTTTTTATCCCCGGGATTCGCAAAATACCGGCCCTGAAGTTTTCAATTTTCTGTGCATAGAGAGAATCGGTAACGCCAGGTCCTTTCAGGACAATGGTTTCATTGATATTCACCCCGAGATTTTGGTTCTTCATGAAGTTGAGTTGCTGGTAAACAATGATTGATCCACTGATCAGCATAACAGAGGCTACAAATTGAAATACCACCAACGATTTCCTTAGAATATTTCCCTGTGATGTCCGCATTACCTTTCCTTTGAGCACCGTCACTGGTTTAAAGGAGGATAAGACAAGCGCCGGGTAAGATCCGGACAAGAGTGCACCGGCCGCGAGAAGAGAGGCAATTAGTATCCAAAAATCCTTTTGCAAAAAATACTCGATCGGAATACTCCGGCCCGAGAGTGAAGAAAAAGCGGGCCATGCCAGCCGCACAATAACTACGGCAAGCAGGGCAGCGAGAAAATTCACCAAAAAAGATTCCGCTAAAAATTGCTTGATCAATTGTCCTTTTTCCGCACCCATCACCTTTCGCACACCCACTTCATTGGCACGGTCAAATGATTTGGCAGTTGCCAGATTGATATAATTTACCCACGCAATCACTAAAATAAACAAGGCGATAATTGTCAACGCATAGACGGAGTCACCATCTCCTCTCTCCTCCGGTTGAGACTCTTGCAAAAGATTTGCGTGCAAATGAATACCCAGTAAAGGTTGCAAAATAAATTCCTCTCTGCGGCTGTATTTCTGCCACTCCTCTCCCCTTGTTTTTAAAAGATAGTCGTCCCACTTTGCCTGCAGTAATTTTACGTCAGTGCCCGGTTGCAGTAACACATAAGTATTAAAATCATACCATCCCCACGCCGTTTCAGAAGCATTTTTTGTCTGATTATTGAGGGTTTGGTAGGAGAAAAGAATATCAAATTTGATGTGCGAATTCTGAGGTATGTCTTTAAAGATCCCGGTGACTTCAAATTTTCGTCTGCCATTCCAGGAAATCGTTTTTCCGATGGGGTCAGCTTCACCAAAATATTTCTTTGCTGCGCGTTGAGAGATCACAGCCTTATCGGGACCTTGCAATGCCGTCTGCTGATTCCCATTTACTAATTTAAAATCAAACACTTCAAATACGGCGGGATCTGTGATTTGCATTTTCTGTTCCAGGAAAGAAATCAGGTCATGATTGGGGGTTTCATAACTCACCACACCGCTAACCGGGTAAAGCCGTGTAAACTGTTTTACCTCCGGGAAGTTATTTTTCAATGCTGGCCCAACGGCTGGAACGGCAGCGGCGCATTCAAATCTTAATTTTCCATTTTGCCAGCCATTGTATTGGATCCGATAAATATCCTTGGCTTTTGAGTGAAAGGTATCAAAGCTCCGCTCGTATTTTACATATTGCCAAATCAGCAGGCTGGCGGCCATACCCAACGAAAGGCTAATGACGTTGAGCAGGGTAAAAGACTTGTGGCGGAGGAAGTTTCTAAAAGCCGAGGTGAGGTAATTCTTTAGCATGGCACAACGGTTGAGTGAAAAGAGACAGTTATCTAAGTACGTTATTGACTCGCTAAGGTTTCAATAAGCGGACAACAAACTGTCGACCCAACATCAAATTTTCTTAATCGATGCCGAATTAATGCAAAACCTTAACCCTGTCGGAGGTGGGCCATCGGGAAAGACGTGACCAAGGTGGCAATCGCACACATTACACTCGACTTCAATGCGCGTCATGCCGTAGCTTCTGTCATTGGTATATTTAATTACGTTGGGCTCAATCGGTTCGGCAAAACTCGGCCAACCCGATTTTGATTCAAACTTGGTGCGTGAATCGAAGAGCACGGTGCCGCAACAACGGCAGGCATAAATGCCGGGTTGGTGTGCTTCACAGTACTCTCCACTGAAGGCGCGCTCCGTCCCTTTTTTCCGACAGATCAGAAATTCTTCAGGGGTTAATACTAACTTCCACTCCTCATCGCTTTTTTCAACTCTTCGCAACGGAGTTTCATTTCCTTTGCTGGCGTATTGCAGCACCTCCAGCCATTTCAAAACTAAAAGTTTTTAGTCGCGCGTTTAGCCTTTTTTTCGGCGCGTTTTTCCTTTATCGTTTTGGTAGCCGGTTTTTTGTCTTCTTTCTTTTTGTCTTGACCTTTTGACATAATTGATTGGTTTAGTTGAAAATCAAAAATAATAAATTTTTTAGATGTTGGAAACCGGATGCTCGATACCTGGGGTGTAGCCAGAATCCTATTACCAGAATCAAGATTCATCCAGGCCGCTTTCTCCCTTCAACACTTTCTTCTATTTTTACCGCTCATTAAATTTGATTTTCATGGGACGAGTATTTGAAAAACGTAAACACAAAATGTTTGCGCGCTTCGACAAGATGGCCAAAGGCTTCACGCGAATCGGCAAAGACATCGCTATTGCTGTAAAACAGGCTGGCCCTAACCCCGATAACAACCCAAGGCTTCGCATGGCGATCCAAAACGCCAAGGGCATCAACATGCCTAAAGACCGCGTCGATGCGGCCATCAAGCGCGCCTCTTCAAAGGAAGAAAAAGATTTTCAGGAAGTGATTTATGAAGGCTATGCTCCACACGGCGTGCCGGTAGTAGTCGAGTGTGCAACGGATAACCCGACCCGCACGGTTGCCAATATTCGTTTGCACTTTTCAAAAAACGGTGGCAACATGGGCAATTCCGGATCGGTGGCATTTCTTTTTGAACGCAGAGGGGTTTTCAAATTTGATCCGACTAAACTTAACCTGGAAGAATTAGAACTTGACCTGATCGACGGAGGCGCTGAGGACATTCAACAAGACGAAGAAGAAATTACGATATACACCAAGTTTACAGAGTTCGGGCATTTTCAAAAATTCCTCGAAGAAAGAAAATTGGGAGCAAAGAGTTCAACGCTTCAATACATCCCCACCGTGACAAAAGATCTGAGTGAAGCCGATCAAGATGAAGTATTAAAATGCGTTGAAGCGATTGAAGAAGACGATGATGTACAGAATGTATATCACAACTTAGCTTAGATTATTAGCATCAGACAATATTCTTAAAATACTTCTCCCAGGTTCACAAAAAAACCTTGAGACCCATTTTGTCCTATGCCATAATCAATACAAAGGTTAGCACCCGAATGCTTGTTCAATTTAATGCGCAGGCCAGTACCCATAGCCGGTGCCAGGACTTGTCGGCCTGAAGTTAAATTCTCTTTATAGGTCTGAACATTAGCAAAAACAACCCCACCCAACAATCCATTTCGGGTTAACCTGAATCGATACTCCGACTCCAAATAATTCATAATGTTACTTCGAAAACGTCCTTGGATGTAACCTCGTCCGGTATTATAATAATCATCCCAACCCGTACTGGGCAGAAGAAAATAAGGGGTGCTGGTTCCACTGCGCCAACTGTAAGCCCAAAACGCAAGCGTATTCCCCGACTTTGTTACTTTGAAATATTTACGAACATCCACCACCAGCGATTGCCAATTCTTTTTGCTGCCTAAATTTTGAAGGTTGTCGCGCCAAGTCAAACTAACATACCAACCTTGGTGGGGATTGATTTGATTGAGTCGGGAATCATATAATAAGCGGATGGGTATTCCCGAACCAATTTCATCTCTTCCCGATAGACCTTGTTTTCTCAAGTTGGTAATTGCCGTTGAGCTCAGGGGTTGACCATTCGCACTCAACTCTTTAATGTTCCAGAATTTATCATAAAAAAAACCGGTGCCGATAAAAAGGTTTTTGGCAATTAATCGCAGAACCACTTCATGAATCTTAAAATACGAAAAATCGATCGTGTAACCATCGTTGGGATCGCTTCTTCCGGCCAGGCCCCATGTGGTTGACGGGTAATTCATATAACGCCAATCCACCGAATAATTCCATTTTCCATTCCCGCTCCAAATATTGGCCATCAAAGGAAGTATCGTTTGGTTGTATTGGGAATAGGCAAAGCTGGTACTGATACTGGAGTACTTAGCCTCTTTTTCTTTTCCCAAATGAAACGCCAGGTTAGCACTAACCACAGCAGCAAAACCGGTTTGAAGAGAATAGCCCGCTGCCGGTAGGTACGTAAAATCAAAAGCCAATTGCACGTCCTGTGGTTTTGGCTTCGGTCTATGTTTTTTGCTAAATAAGTCTTTTACATCCTTTAACGAGTCGTAGTGATGTGCTAAAGAATCCTGCCCAAATGCAACTTGACACCATCCAATAAAAATAATTATCCAAAAGAATCTCATTCACCTTTTCCCTTTACCTCACTTTTAATTTAATCCATTCACGTGCATTGGCAAATGCTTCCATCCAAGGCCCAACTTCATCGATTTTTTTATCCCGTGTATAATGTGGCCAATTCCAGGGGAATAAGCTCCGCTCAATGTGTGGCATAATGGCTAAGTGCCTGCCATTTTTTGAGTATAATGCTGCCACTGAGAAATCAGAGCCGTTGGGAGTACCCGGATATTCAACATACGAATACCTGGCAGCAACGCTATAGCGTGATAAATCGTCCGGAAGTTTAAACTGTCCTTCCCCGTGGGCAAGCCAAACGCCCAACCGTGAGCCTGCATAACTGGAAAGCATTACCGAATTATTTTCAGGAATATCAATCGTGAGAAAGGTACACTCAAATTTTCCCGACTCGTTGTGGTACATTTTTTCTTGCCAATCAGGATAAAGCAAACCAAGTTCCATCATCAGCTGACAGCCATTGCAAACACCCAGGCTCAACGTGTCATCACGCTTATAAAAATTATCGAGTGCGGCCTTTGCCTTTGGATTATACAAGAACGCACCCGCCCATCCTTTGGCAGCCCCCAACACATCGCTGTTGGAAAAACCTCCAACAAAAACGATCAAATTCACTTCGCTTAAGTCTTCCCGGCCATAGACCAAATCAGTCATATGCACATCTTTAACATCAAACCCGGCCAGGTAAAGTGCATACGCCATCTCGCGATCGCTGTTGACGCCTTTCTCCCGGATGATGGCAGCT
>Ga0206942_1217_pt1 | contig 16279 bp, 20 predicted proteins | sample Alteio_BWOrgHeat_6_FD_153253 | JGI IMG/M metagenome (GOLD analysis project Ga0206942, IMG submission 153253) | Enriched cells from forest soil in Barre Woods Harvard Forest LTER site, Petersham, Massachusetts, United States -... | ecosystem: Environmental > Terrestrial > Soil > Temperate forest > O... | reverse complement strand
CCCAGGTATCCGTCACCTGTTGACGTCCGGCTGCATAAACGATTTGCGAGAGGGGATGGTAGAGCGGTTGGGTCTCGATTTCATCCAGATTAATGGCCGCAAAATCCGCCGCCTTGCCTGGTTTCAGTGAGCCAATCAGATGATCCATGCCCAATGTTTTTGCACCTTGAATCGTGGCGAGTTCAATCGCTTTTGCTGCGGCGAGACTCTCCGGGTTTCGACTGGATAATTTCGCAAGAAAGGCAGCAGAACGCATTTCACCCAGCATGTTTAAATCATTATTGCTTGCCGCACCGTCTGTTCCCAGCGCAACATGAATGCCACTTGCCAGGAGTTTTTCGACAGGACAGATACCGCTTGCGAGTTTCATATTGGATTCCGGGCAATGCACAACACTCGGTTTTTTTGTGTTCAGAATTGCAAAATCTTCATCATTTAATTGTGTCATGTGAATGGCGATTAGACGTTCGGTGATCAAACCGATTTCATCCAGACGTTTAATCGGACGTTGTTTATGTTGTTCGATTGATTGATTCACTTCATCGGCTGTTTCGTGCAAATGCAAATTAATTTTTAAATTATGTTCTTCCGCAAGTGCCTGAATGCGAATAAACGTCGCATCGGACACCGTAAAAGGATGTCCAGGTGCCAGAGTAGGCGTAACCAGTGGATGATTTTTGTATTGCGCATGAAAATCCATGCCGCGCTGTAAATATTCATCAGCATTTTGCGCCCATTGCGTTGGAAATTCGAGAACGGTTATTCCAATATTTGCACGAATTCCCGCTTTTTCTGCAGCTTTCGCTGTGGCTGGCAGGAAGAAATACATGTCATTAAAACACGTCGTGCCACAACGAATCATCTCGGCCATCGCAAGCAATGATGCATTGTAAACAAATTCATCGTTTACCCATTTTTTTTCAGCGGGCCAAATATGATTGTTTAACCAGTTCATCAGGGCGAGATCATCTGCGATGCCACGAAAATAATTCATTGCGATATGCGTGTGTGCATTGATCAGGCCGGGAATAATCGCGTGCGTTGAGAAGTGTTCTATTTCTGTTTCGGTCGCAGTATATTTTTTGGAAGCCTCAGTGCCTGGAAGAATCGCGACGATTTTGTCACCCTTGATTACGAGTGCATGATTTTCAAGAGGTTTGTGTTGTGATTCGCTGGTGATAATCCACCGGGCATGGATAATGTTGTCTGCCTGTTCCATAAAATGTTCTCGCTGCAAAAATGAAATAAGTGAGCAATCATACTTGAAACGCGCTATTGTGGAAATTAAAATTATTAGAGGTTTTTATCGTTATTTGAGGAGTATTTTCCATGATGCACGATTGTCCTTGTGGGACAGGTAAAGCCTGGTCCGATTGCTGCGGTCCTTATCTTTTGCGCCAAAAAAATGCGCCGAATCCCGAGGCGTTAATGCGCTCGAGATATACGGCATATTCCGTGAATGATCTGGATTATATCGAGAGGACCATGAAATCGCCTGCACTCGATCACTTTGATCGCGATGATAAAAGTCGAGAGGCACAGACTATTTGCTGGACGCACCTGGAAGTGCTCAATACCGCGGGTAATGCGACACGGGGATTTGTGGAGTTTCGCGCGCATTATTGTATGGGTAATAAAAATTATGTTTTACATGAGAAAAGTGAATTTCGTTTTGAAGAGGGTGAATGGTTTTATGTGAGTGGAATACAGCCTGACTCGATGAAAAAAGTGGGACGAAATGATGTCTGTTTATGCGGAAGTGGGAAAAAATATAAAAAATGTTGTGGGTGATCAGACTTGTATACTGATAGAGGAAAAGTAATCTTTATTTAATTCCAGGGCGTGTTTACAATTGATAATTTTTATTCATTTTATCGACAAATACGTGCATCGTTCACGGATTTGTCTTTCGAAAACCTCCTGTTTTCTCATAAAATGAATAAAAATTATCAATTGTAAACACGCCCTATCATTTGGTATTTATTTTCCTGATGGCTTCGAAACAATTAAAGGCACTTGTCAAAATAGATTGTGCACGAGGGGAAAAAAGAGAGAAGTTTTCCTTCAATCCGGCCTTGAAATTTTCACAACCATAGATGATACGTGTAGTCGTACCATGATATTTCCCGGCGTAATCAAGGCCATTGAATTGTTGACGAAAACTCAGAATTTCGATGCCGACCAGGTAACTATGAAATGCAATATAGACTGGAAATTGCGTGCCACCTAAAACATATTGTATGCCTATGTCTATCATGATATCTTTTTTATCATCCGACATATGCTTATTGGAATAGTCATCCATAAATAAAATCATGTGCGTCATCTGGTGTATGATAAGTTCAATAAAATCCTCTTCATCAAAATGATCTTTAAAATCCATGCAGGAAAGCCCAATCGTATCTCCTGTGGTTCCATCTACGTACGATTCAAGGTGATTGAGCAAGATTATTTTAATTAGAAAATTGCCAAGATTAAAAATCTCTGGATTCATCAATTTCAGCTTCATTAAAGCATTTCTGAAATAACCGCTATTTAATCGAGCATTCAGCAATGTTGAATTAGTTGAATAATGTTGCTTGTATTTGTCACAATACAGAGGAACCAGGTGCTGGAGAGTTTGAAAATCATAAAGTTCTATTTCATCTGAAAATTTATAATTATCAAATACCGATTTTTTTTTTAGGAAAGTATAGTATGCATTATTTAATTGCGAATAGGATGGATCATGACTTTCGATTATCACTCCTATTGCCTGTTGAATGATGCCTTTTACTTCAGATATGCCCTTTAGATAATACATGTTATTTCCTTGCGCATGAATTTTTTCAGGAAAGCTTATTATTTTTGTTGCTTACAAAAGCTTTCATGTTTGTTTGAATAAATCGGTGGAAATGACGTTGATTTTTTTTAGGATAAGAGTTGGATTTGTGAAGCAGTGATTGTGAAAGCAGATAATTTGTTTACTTTATTTGACGTGAATGAGTTGATTGGACAAGAAGAGTTGAGCTGTTTTGTTTGAGTTTTTCTTTGGGAAGTGGAGCGATCATAAACCAGTATTATTTTAAAAACAAGCTATCTCTATAAAAAATTACTGCATTAATCATTTCAAGAGGGTGTCAATCGAATTTGCAGCATAATGCGATGATTAATATATTTTTTATAAATTTGATTTTTTTAGATATCCCTAAAAGTATCCCCATAACACGTTTATTTGTTATATTGTTGCGCAGACCATTTAAGCGCAGGATGCAGGCGGATATTTTCCATGAGGATTTCATCGTCGCATAGCAACTCAGGCTGTATGTTACCTTGATCAAACAGGGAAGTTAAAAAATTTTTTTCTCTGTCGGCCAGCGGGAGCAGTCGATTGAAGGCTTTTTGAGTTTCCGTTATCAGATTCTCAGTCCAGGATGATAAAGATCCTACGTCAGAGATGGATGATTTTTTTAACAGTGGAACCAATCTATTTTTTAGATCATTGATATCTACGGTTATATCGTTAGGGGATATTGTTCTTAAATCAACTTTTCTGCTGATGGCAGAATAAATAACAAGTGCGAGTCGAAGTTTTTTATCTTCAAGTTTAAGGTTCGTTAATAGATGGTATGCGTCAAAAATATCCCGCCCCGTTTTTCTATCTATTAGTGCGATGAGCTTGCCTGCTGAAAGCTCATGGGGATTAAGAACGGGAATGTTATGTATCTGATGAGACCCGACCTTGCAGCTTGATTTAAGCTCAACAGGCCAGAGCGGTTGGCGGTACATGAAGTTTAAGTCAATTTCCAAATTACCGGTGTGACCCAACGCGCTTGGGTATCGCCAAATTATTTTTCCACCTGCATGCCGGTTGGGATTGCGATCCACGATTAATCCTTTTCTTTCGCAGATTGCTGAAATAGCAGTTTCAATTAGAGGTCTGTCAGCCAGCATGGCTTCTCTTTCAGTGTGCCCAATGTAATTTAAGTCAATATCAACAGACAAACGTGGTAAATTAAAAATGAAAAGATTTAAGGCTGTCCCTCCCTTTAACACAATCTTATTTGCCAGTTGGGGGAATGTTGCAAAATCGGATAATAAATCCATTAATAAAAAAACTTTTTCAAGGTGTTCGAGTTTAAATCCGGTGAGGATGGATTCTTTTTGAAGCTGTTGTCTAGATAGAATCATTGTCTGGTTCTTCCCACTCTTGTTCTATAATGCGACGAGGAACCATCAGATTCCACCGTGACATAAATTTTCCTGTCTCACGTTTGCTGCGTTCAAGATAATGTACGCCAGCCGGCTTTTTTGCTTGTAGTTTTATTAATGCTTTCTCATCTACATTGAATTGTTTCTGGTATTGCTCGAGGAAGAATCCCAATTTTGCGATGGTTGTTGCATTGTCGAGCAGTATTGCATATTCAATCATTTTATCAAAGTTCAATATGGGAATATGAGCAGCGGAGCGCCATATTTCTTCAAAACCTCCCGCATATTCAGGTCGATCCAGTGCATCGACGATGGTTCGTTCAAGACTGGTTACTTTAATATTCAATCCTTGTCGATCTACGCTCATGACTTCTGTGTTGGTTTTCTTTTTTTCTACGAGAGTATTTGAGAGCGGCAGGCGAGTAAATTCTGTTTGTTGATAAACAAATGGTTGAATTTTTTGTTGAGACAAAAATATCATTTGTTGGGATAAGGTATAGGAAACACCATGAAAATCAAGAGCAGAATGATATGCCAATACCGCATCGTCATTTATACGACCTGCGATGAGATAAGGATCAATTACATAAGATTCTGCTGTGTCGCGAAAGGAAAGAGGAATACTGGCAAAAAGCCCTCGGCGTATGCGAGTAATATTTTTCTTCCTGAGATGGTAGGCCAGTATTTCCTTTTGCGTATTTTCATTTAAAGAATGTTGAGAAATGGCGTAGCGCTTGAATTCATCGAGCGTAAACACGGGGTGTTTTTCAAAAAATTCTATGGGGCGCACTTGACAATTCCTCTTGAAACTACTATTAATGATAGTTGTTTTAAGGATAAATGTCAAAACAAACAGGGTAATTTTGACAAATTAGCTTATAATTACTATTTTTAATAGTATTTTTGAGATTAATTGTCAAAAACAAGTAAATTATAATGGGATCTTTGATTTTGATAATATTAATAAGAGCCCGTTCAAAATCTTTTTAGTAATAATGTTAAAAAAGCAAGCACAACCATCTGTAAGCTCGTATTAATTTTTCTTTCGCAATTTTTCCACAATCGCCTGCATTTTTCCAGCCAGGCAAATGAACGCTCAACAACCCAGCGCTTCGGAATAACAACAAATTTATGTAATTCACTCCGTTTTGCAACTTCAACAGTAGCATCAATAATATTTTTTATTTTCAAAGAAAATTTTTCACCGCTATAGCCGCCATCTACCAAAACTTTTTTTACGTTTGTTAAATTTTCTTTAGCATCACCAACCATTTCTATTGCACCTTCACGATCTGTAATGTTAGCTGTGGTAATATGAATTGCATGAGGTAATCCTTGCGTATCTACAGCAATATGGCGTTTTATTCCAGACACCTTTTTTCCCGCATCATACCCCTTGTTTTCAGCTGTATCCGTGTTTTTTACGCTTTGAGCATCAATGATGATGAAAGATGTTTTTTCATTGCGATTATCATCCACTCGAATTTCTTCAACTGATTTTTTTTAAGGCCTGTTCAAGCAGGCTGGGTTGATCGTTTATTTTTTCGCTCCATAGCTGAAAATAAGAATGAACACTCCGCCACTTCGGAAAATCTTTCGGCAGCATACGCCATTGGCAAGCAGTTTTTAATAAATATAAAATAGCGCAGAAAACATCATATAAATCGTATTCTCGAGGCCGAGTTATGCTCCTGATGCTTGATAGCAACGGTTCAATTTTCGAAAATTGTTCACGACTGATGTCACTTGGGTATGATCTTCGCACTTTAAAGTCCTTTTTAATTTTTTAAACGCGAAGACTATCATATTAATCAATGATGTTGAACAGGTTCTTAAAAAGTAGCATTGCCAAGCTTGAATTTTCAGGTTTTTACATGTAAATTTCGTCCGTAGCCCCCGAAATTTACATGAGAAAACACCCATGAAAAGAAACATGTTTAGTAAAATCAACGAATTACTTTCCATGTTCCCTGCGGTCGCTATTGTGGGGGCAAGACAATGTGGGAAAACAACACTGGCTAAAGCATTACGTCCTGACTGGCTTTATATGGATTTGGAAAAACCTTCCGACTTTAATCGTATTCAGCTTGATCCCGAGTTTTTTTTACAACAAAATCCCGGAGATATTATTTTTGATGAGGCGCAACTTTCCCCGACTTTATTTGAAGAAATTCGAGTGTATGATAATCGCAATGAAAAAACATCTTTCATCATCATTGATGCTCAAAGCGTAAAAGTAACCATTCACAGGTTATTAAAATGGAGCTCATGGAAGGATTTACAAAAAAGCACAACATAAAAATGCTGGTTTATTATGAGCACTTTGAGCATATTGATCTTGCTATTGCTCGGGAAAAGACGATATAAGATAAGTGCTATTGAGAGCATCAATCCTGAGTGAAAAGACTTATATTTTGATTTGATCGCGGGAAATTCCTGTTGAAGCCGCTACCGGGCCCCGCACAAATTTTTGTGCAACCTTCAGTTTTTTTGTGGAGAGCAGTGGGCAAAAATTTTGCGGGGTGACAGGCCATGGTTTTTTGCTGAAACAAATTTGACTTGTTTTGAAGGTATTTCAGATTTTTTCGGAGAAAATTTAGATGAGGTGCCCCTAGACACGCCATAACAAAGAATATCATGTTATATTTAACGAAATTTTTGTTCTGACCCGCGGGTGTAGTTCAATGGTAGAACTTCAGCTTCCCAAGCTGATAGCGTGGGTTCGATTCCCATCACCCGCTCCATCGATTAAAAAGAGGAATACACATGCACAAAATTCTGAAACTGACCGGAATAATACTCGGTATTATTATATTATTGGCGATTTTTGCGATTATTTGTCTTATCACCTTTGTCAGCCCCAATCGTCTAAAACCGGTTCTCGCCGATCAGGTCATGAAAAATACGGGGCGACAATTGATCATCGATGGCAACATATCCTGGACACTTTTCCCCGTGCTCGGTCTTAAAATAGGTCATTCAGCGCTCGGCAATCCCGCCGGTTTTAATGAAAAAATATTTGCTGAAATCGCCAACATGACCATGGCCGTCGAACTCATGCCACTGTTTAATCGACGCATCGAATCCAGCGGAATTGTATTAAATGGCATGAAATTGCATCTGATTAAAAATAAAAATGGTGAAACGAACTGGGCGTTTAAAATTCCAACGTCATCGAACAATACAAAAAACATGAAAGCATCTTCCACCGGCAAAAATGTAGCGATGGGTCTTGCGATTTCAGGAATTGACGTGAGCAATGCTGCGATTGATTATTCGGATGAACAAACTAAAAAATATTACAACATCAAAAATTTTCAGTTACAGGCGAAAAATATCAGTTTGCTGAAACCATTTCCGATTAAATCCTCTTTTGATTTTACGGCGAATGAGCCAGCTATGTCAGGACAGGCTACCTTGAAAGGAAATATTGCCGTCTCGCCAAATGTCTATTCATTTAACAAACTGGATTTTACAGCAAACATTCAACAAGGCTCGAAAAAAATCAATCTGAACGTAACCGGTGATGTGACGGCCGATCTCAATCAGCAAACATTGCAATGGACGGGTTTCAAAGCGAAAGTCGCCAACATTGAAATGACAGGGAAAGTGAATGTAACAGGACTGAATGTGAAACCCGTAACGACCGCGCGTTTACAATTATCGCCTTTTGATTTGAAAGAAACATTGCAAACCATCGGTCAGGATGCGCCGAATTTACAAACCGCAAAATCAGTGAAAGGTGATATGGATGTGGTTCTCGATGAAAATGGCGTGAAAATGCAGGGAAATTTAAACATTGACACCGTACAGGCTGCGAAACTGACGATGACGAATGTTACCGTTAAAGCGCATTTTCAAAAAGGTGTTCTGGATCTCGCGCCTTTCTCAGCCAATTTATATCAGGGAAACTTAACCGGCCAGACGCTCGTCAACCTGAATTCATCCACACCACAAATTACCATGCATGCAAAACTGGCTGGCGCTCAGGCGCAACCCTTGATGGAAGATCTCGGCGGAAAAGATCAGAAAATTAAAATCGCAGGTCTTGCGAATTTTGAAATGCAAGTGACAACCGCAGGTACAGAATCCAAATCACTTTTAAAAAATCTGAATGGTGTCAGTCAATTTACGTTTAACAATGGCACGATAATTGGCGTGGATATGGGTTACCTGGTGGACAGCGCCTACGCATTATTAAAACAGCAACCGATGACAGCCACCAATTCCAATCAAACCGCATTTGGAACGCTTTCCGGCACAGGTGTGATTCGAAGTGGCGTCATCAGCAATAATGATTTATTTGCGGATACACCGCGTTTTTCAATCCGCGGCACAGGCTCAATTGATCTCGTCAATCAAAAAATTGACTATGCGTTACAAACTGTTATCAAACAACGTGCGGATCAAAAAAATAATGTGATGAATTTATATGGCATCACATTGCCTGTTTCAATGACCGGTAATCTGGACAATCCGAGCATTCGTCTGGATTCCGGAGCGCTTGCGAAAGCCGTCGCAAAACAGCAAATCAATAAAATCACGGATCAGACAAAAGACAAATTAAAAGATCAAATTAAAAAACAATTGCCAGGCAAAGCGGGTGATGTATTAAATAATTTATTGGGAAATTAATGCGCGTCATTACACTCAACGTAAACGGCATTCGATCGGCTGCCAAAAAAGGTTTTTTTACCTGGATTAACGATCAGAATGCCGATGTGATTTGTCTCCAGGAAGTGAAAGCGCAGGAAGCTGATCTTCTCGATGATTTGTTTAATCCGAAAGGTTATCACGCGTATTTTCATTTCGCTGAAAAAAAAGGTTATAGCGGTGTCGGTCTTTATACGAAACAAAAACCCATCAGCGTGCTCACCGGATTAGGCTGGCCCACCGCAGATCAGGAAGGACGGTATGTCGAAGCGAATCTGGGTAACATCACCGTGATTTCACTTTACTTGCCATCTGGCAGCAGCGGCGAGGAACGTCAAGCTATCAAGTTTGATTTTTTAAACCGATTTGCCGGTCACCTGATAAAATTGCGCGAGCAACATAACGAATTGATTATTTGTGGCGACTGGAATATTGCGCATAAAAAAATTGACATAAAAAACTGGCGCGGTAACCAGAAAAATTCAGGCTTTCTGCCCGAAGAACGCGCGTGGATGGATGAGTTGTTTGGCGCAATGCATTTCGTGGATGCGTTTCGCATAGTCAATTCAGAAGACGAACAATACACCTGGTGGTCGAATCGAGGTCAGGCATGGGCAAAAAATGTCGGATGGCGGATTGATTATCAGGTCATCACGCCGGGTTTACGCGATAAAGTCAAATCCGCTTCCATTTTTAAAGACCAACGATTTTCAGATCATGCGCCTTTGATAATTGATTATGAGTGTTAATGACATTTCCGTGCACGTTACTGCATTTTAGCAGCAACTTACTGCATTTTGCTGCATTTTACCGGCAGAAAACGCGCAACTTATTGATTATACTAACAAATTTCGATATCGCGCAAAATTTTTTCGAGGGGTTTTTTCGTAACTTGATGATTATACAAGAGTTTTTATAAATTCCGTTTTTGCCCAATCGATATCACCCTTCAAACGATAGAAAGACTTGTATTAAAGCTATCTTGCATTTAAGCTACTGTAGCTTTTGCTTAAGGCTACCTTAAGCTTTGTAAAGTAAAATAATAATTAAGAAAAGGTTATTGATAACCGCAAAAGAGGAATATATGGCCTGGACATGGAAAAACGTTACATTAACACCGAATAATTCAGTGGCTGAACTGGAAAATTATTTCCAGACTCAGATGACACAAAGAGAGAATGTAAACAATTTACGTATCAACCTTGGCATGCTGGAATCGATGCTACAATTCGATTTCAGGGAAGGTAAGATTTATCATTATGGTTTTGACCATCGTCCAGCGATTAAACCGATACAAGACGCCATTAAATCCCAATTTCCAAAGTTTCAGTTTGTAGATATCAGCGGCAAACAACGTAATAAACTTGCTCATGATCCCACCGTCGACAATTACATCATCAGAGAACCCACCCTGACCGAATCAACACAGGCACTCGATAGAATCAATAAATACCGCGAATTGTCGAAAGGGCTGAGTGCACTTGGCATGTTTGGGAATAAACCTCAGAATAAAGCGCCTGTCGCGAAGGCGGAGCTCGTTAGTCAAAAAACACCTGCAAAAAGTAAATGGTAATCAGGACGCATGCGTCACCCGGTAAAGCCCCCATTTTATCGAACGGCTAGGTTTTGCTATTATATACGGATAAGGATGAGTTAAATGCCGACGGTATTGCGAATAAAAGGCTATCGTTTTTTCTTCTTTAGCATGGAAGGAAGCGAACCGCCCCACATTCATATAGAACAGGGTGACAAAATAGCAAAATTCTGGTTAAAACCAATAAATTTAACAAGCTCATCTGGTTTTAGAAGTCATGAACTAACTGAAACAAGATCAATTGTCATTGAACATAGCAAGACCTTTTTGGAGAAATGGTATGAGTATTTTGGCCGTTAAATTGGATGATCATGCAGTTGACGTAAGTTTTACAAAAAATGCATTACATTTTGTGTTAGCAGACGGTAGAGAAATCTCTGCACCTTTGGAATGGTTTCCGAGATTACGCGATGCGAGTGAAAAAAGCCGTAATAACTGGCGCCTCATTGGTCATGGTGTTGGCGTGCATTGGCCTGACATTGATGAAGATATTGCTATTGGTACGATAATGAAAGGACATGATTAAAGCGTGGGCTTTTTAGAGCCCCACCGCCACTTTCTGTTTTTCCACCAGCTCACGAATCCCCTCTTTCGCTAAAAGAAGCATGTCATCCAGACTGGCCTGTTCGAATGTTTCTTTTTCTGCAGTCCCCTGAATTTCAATAAACCCGCCCTGCTCTGTCATCACGACATTCATATCCGTATCGGCATTGGAATCTTCCACATAATCCAGATCAATCAGGGTTTCTCCCTTGTAAACACCCAACGAAACCGCTGCGACAAATTGACGAAATGGATTCGTTAGAATCTTGCGCGTTTTTTTCAATGACTCAATCGCATCATACACCGCGACACACGCACCGGTAATCGCTGCTGTTCTTGTCCCGCCATCCGCCTGAATCACATCGCAATCTACCATAATGGTAAATTCACCCAGCGCATCCAGATTCACCGCAGAACGCAATGACCGTCCAATCAATCGCTGAATTTCCTGAGTGCGCCCCGTCTGTTTTCCTCTCGCAGCCTCACGCGGCATGCGATCGTGCGTTGAGCGTGGTAACATGCCGTACTCTGCTGTAATCCAGCCTTTTCCGGAATCTTTCAAAAAAGGAGGAACACCATAGCTTGCACTGGCTGTGCAGATGACTTTCGTGTCGCCAAATTCGATTAATACAGAACCTTCTGCATGACGGGTAAAATGACGTGTAATTAATACATTACGTAATTGATGATTGCCACGATTATCCTTGCGCATGAGTTTCTCTTTATTTATTTGAATTCGGTAGTATAGACTGAGAAAATAAACCTGAATATTATTTATTATTAAATATTATAAAAGGGAAAACCCAAATGATACAAAGTATGACAGCATTTGCGAGAACCCAAAGTCAAGGCGAATGGGGAAGTGCAGTTTGTGAGTTACGCTCAATCAATCACCGTTATCTCGAATTAAGTGTACGCATGCCTGACGCATTGCAAGCGCTCGAAGCACAAATGCGTGAACGTATTCGTCATCATATTCGTCGCGGGAAAATTGAGTGTACGATCCGTTTTCAACCGGGCGATGTGACAGGACCCGCCATCACCATTAATCATCATCTCGCTGAAGAACTCTGCAAAGCAACGGATGTCATCGCAAAAATGCTGACACATGCCGCGCCGATCAATCCGATGGATGTGTTGCGCTGGCCACAGATTTTACAAATGGCTGAAGTCGATGTGGAAACCATTCAGGAAGAAATCATCACGCTACTGGACAAAGGATTACAGGATCTGGTGGCAGCACGCATGCGCGAAGGCGAAGAACTCAAGCAATTATTTTTACCGCGACTGGACGGCATGAAAGCCGAGCTCGCCAAAGTACGTCATCGTCTTCCGGAAATTCATCATCAGCAACGCGCACGACTGGTCGCACGTTTTAATGATGCGAAAATTGAACTGGATTCCAATCGCTTCGAACAGGAAGTTGTTTTATTCGCGCAAAAAATGGATGTTACAGAAGAACTCGAACGTCTGGGTGCACATATTTCGGAAGTGCGCAGAATTTTAAAACACGGCGGTGTGGCAGGACGTCGCCTGGATTTTTTAATGCAGGAATTGAATCGGGAAGCAAATACACTCGGCGCGAAATCAGTGGATGTCGATACGACGCGCGCGTCGGTTGAATTAAAAGTGCTGATCGAACAAATTCGTGAACAGGTGCAGAATGTGGAATAGTTATTTTTATCCAGAGTAGTTTAACATGTTACGCTCCCCCCTTCCTTTCCTTCCCCCACAAAACGGGGGGAAGGGACCCACGGTATCGAAGTTATTTATTAATTCCGCTACTTTGCGTCCCTTCCCCCCCGTTTTGTGGGGGAAGGAAAGGAAGGGGGGAACGTAACATTTCACACATTATCTACCTGACAAAAACCGACTGACATGCATTCCACACATCCGCAGGCCGCACGGTTCCGAAACACGGCGGCTCGACTGCCTGCTTTTCCAGCCCGCGATAAGTACATTCACGACTCAAACACGGTGCACAGGGAAATTTCGCAGAAAGATGAATTTGTGATTGCCCCATCGCTCCGACTAACACCGGATCCGTCGGACCATACAATGAAACCGTCGGCACATTCAGTGCTGCCGCCAAATGCCCGAGACCCGTATCAACCGCCACGACGACTTTCGCACCCGCCAGTACTTTTGCCATGTCCATTAAACCCAAACGCGGCAAAACTTCCACCTTATTACAATTTGCTGCAATACGCTCAGCCCGTTTTTGTTCTTCTTCATTACCCCACGGCAACTTCACCCGCAAACCATTTTTATTTGCGATTTCAGCGAGCTCTATCCAATATTGTTCAGGCCAATGTTTCGTCGCCCAGGTTGTTCCATGCAAAAACACCAGATAATCCGATTGCGCAGCCTGATCAACAAACCGTTGTCGATCGATGCCATAATCCGCCACCGTTTCCGGCATAGCATATCCCAACGCCTGACTGAATAAACTACGCAGACGTGTCACAGCATGCCATTTCCATGAAGCCGAAAATTTTCGAGCATAAAATAAAGAAGTTAACGGCTCACGCGCTGAATAACGATCGAAACCTGAAACTGGACCTTTCGCCAGAAATGAAATCCAGATTGTTTTAAATAATCCCTGCGCGTCGATAATCAAATCGTATTTTTCAAAACGCAGTGTTTCGCAAAATGACTGAATTTCCTGACGTACTGTTGAATTAAATAAATTTTTACGCCAGCGACGAATCGCAACCGGAATCACTTTGCGAATGAGAGGATGCCAGCGTGGAATTTCTGCAACCTGTTCTTCGACCACCCAATCAAATCGAATATCAGGACAGGCGATTCCTGCATCTGTTAATGCGGGTAACGTATGAATAATATCGCCCATCGATGATGTTTTTACGATTAAAACACGCATTAAAAATCCACCATCGCATCGATCACTTTTTGCGGTTTTAATTCAGTCATGCAGTGATGATGTTTCAGTGGACAGATCCGCTGAAAACACGGCTGGCATGGAAGTGTCAGGCTGACTATTTTTGCCTGTTTATTCAGAGGTGGTGTAAAAGCCGGACTCGTCGGTCCATACACGGCGATTAATGGTTTTTGAAGCGCGGACGCAATATGCATCAGGCCGGAATCATTCGTCACCACTGCACTGGCCAGTGACAGGAGATCAATCGCTTCTTCCAGTTGCGTCTTGCCAGCGAGATTGATACAGCCTTGTTCTGTCAATGACATGATTTTTTCAGCAACCGCGTGATCGTTGGCTGATCCAAAAATCCAGACCTGCCAGCCTGCACGCCGTTTTTCATTGGCGACTGCAGCATAATATTCTTCTGGCCAGCGTTTTGCAGGGCCAAACTCGGCACCTGGACAGATGGCAAGAATCGGATGATCTGTTGTTAATGCATGACGAGCCAATGCTTGCTCACGACTCGTTGATGAAATAATCAATTCAGGTAACGGATAGTCAACGGGCATCGGTTCATTGACAGGCAAACCCAGCGCCATAAATTGTTCGATCATCAATGGATAACGTTTTCGATCCAGCCGACGCATATCATTCAACACACCATAACGCATTTCACCACGCCAGCCGGTTCGAACAGGAATATCGGCCCACCAGGGAATCAGGGCTGATTTAAATGAATTAGGCAGGACAATCGCTTGAGCGTACTGTTTATCACGTAATGCTTTACCGATGCGGCGACGCTCAGGGAGATCCAGTCTTCCATGACCGAGCGGCATGACAAGCGCGTCGGTCACTTCCGGCATACGCGCGAGCAAAGCCACACTCCAGGCAGGCGCAAGGACATCGATTTGAAGATCGGAACGACGCTGCCTTAACAATTTAAAGAGGCTCTGTGCCATCACCATATCACCGACCCAAGCTGGGCCTATGATTAATACTTTATTTTTTATCATCTTTTAACACAAACTCCGCCCCGCAATAGGGACACATCACTTGACCGGCTTCCTCGATCGGTAAATAGACACGCGGGTGCGCATCCCAGACTCGCATTTTTTTCATAGGGCAAGACAGTGGCAAATCAGCCGGTGTCACTTCATAGAGACGCCGGGTACACGCCTGCTCGGTTGGCCTGGTTTTTTGCATATCCTTTCCCTCTACTCAAAAGACCTTTATTCAAAAAAGGTTCATGATACCCGATTTTAGGCTCAATTCCGATTGAAAATGCAGATGACGTGCAGCCCGATCTGTTCTGGCATAGGATTCTCTGATATCCCCTCCACGGGCAGGCGCGAAGCGAACATCCGCCGGTCTTTTGCCAGCCTTTTCGATGTAACTGACGAGATCCAGCAGCGTTTCAGCTTTCCCCGTCGCAATATTCAATACGCCGTTATAATCACCCGACAAAGCCAGTAAATTCGCACGCGCCACATCGGATACATGAATAAAATCACGCGATTGCTTTCCATCCCCAAAAATCGTGATGGGTTTATTCTGCTGATAAGATTCGATAAATTTTGCAATCACACCGGAATAAGGGGAATGGGGATCCTGTCTTTCGCCATACACATTGAAATAACGCAATCCCAATGCCTTTATTCCAAATAAATGATCGAATAAACGGGCATATCGCTCATTATTCGCCTTTTCCAGTGCATAGGGCGACAGGGCTGTTTCAGGCAAGGCATTTTCATCGTTGCACGGTAATTTTGTGCTATTTCCATAAATGGCTGCACTGGATGCATAAACCAGTCGAATCGATTTATTCGTCTTGCGAATGGCTTCCAGCACATTGACAAATCCTCCCAGATTGGTTTTGAGTGATGTAATGGGATCATCAATGGATTTCGGGACGGAAGGCAAGGCGGCGAGATGCAGCACGGCGTCACAACCTTTTACGATATTGGATAACAATTCAAAATTGAGAATATCGCCTTCAACGAAAGTGAGATAAGGATGCGCGTGATCCAGATAGTCCAGATGACCCGAAACGAGATTGTCCAGCACGACGATTTGCAAATGATTTGCGAGAAGCAAATCCACAGTGTGGGAGCCGATGAAGCCGGCACCGCCTGTGACTAATATTCGTTGCATGTTGTCTCCGATAATTTTTTATCTTTTTCGTACAAAATAATCACGACCTGAAAAATTTTTACCCACAGCTCTTTACAAAAACCTAGGCGGTCAGGCAAAAATTTGTGCGGAACCCGCTAGCGATTTTAACAGGAATTCCTGTTTACCAAATCAAAAATCTAACCCTTTCTTACGTCAGTCAATTTTTTTCAGTTGAAGCTGATACCGGGCCCCGCACAAATTTTTGCCTGACCGCCTGGTACAGCATTCGGTTAATTCTGCCCCTT
>Ga0206942_1215_pt1 | contig 16347 bp, 13 predicted proteins | sample Alteio_BWOrgHeat_6_FD_153253 | JGI IMG/M metagenome (GOLD analysis project Ga0206942, IMG submission 153253) | Enriched cells from forest soil in Barre Woods Harvard Forest LTER site, Petersham, Massachusetts, United States -... | ecosystem: Environmental > Terrestrial > Soil > Temperate forest > O... | reverse complement strand
GTTGCTACACCTGAACATTGTTTTACCAGTTTAGTTATAGCAGATTGCCTGCTGCAACCGGTAGATTTTTTGGTAACAATAACCCTGTAGTTGCCTGCCAGCTTTGCCACGTAGGTTGAAGAAGTTGCGCCGTTTATAGTCGCTGCATTTTTTATCCATTGATAGCTTAATCCTGTGGCTGAGTTAGCCTGCAATACAACACTGTCTGTCGGGCAAAAGTTTACCGTACCTGAAGGGTTAATAGTTGCTGTCGGCAGCCCTTGCACCGTTACATTTATAGCATTGCTGGTGCTTGAATTTCCGCAATTATTGGTAACCATTAAAGTGTATGAGCCTGTTGCAGCAGCAGTATATGTAGATGATGTAGCGCCGGAAATGTTTGTTCCGCCTTTCTTCCATTGATAAGAAGCAGCAAATTCATCTCAAAAGATTTTTCTTTTGGAAGTGAATTGAAAGCAGGAATTTATCTTGTACAAATAAAAAAAGGCAACACAATTTTATATGAGAAAAAAATAAGTAAAGAATAAATATTCTAAAGCCTTTTTAAATAACAAATGCCGGCAGTATAATGTTTGAACCTATAACATAATTACTGCCGGCTTTTTTATTTGCAACTAAAATTCAATAAACTATGCGAATGCATTAACAAGTATATATATTGCTTACATAATTTGGCTAATAACTTTATAAGTGTATTAAAAAGGATTTTCATGAATTATAAATGGCAGAAAATTTCATTCACTGTTTTATTTTTCTTTTTAGTGTTGCTAACCAAATCAGCAACAGTAGATACAGCAATAATTTACAGCAAATGCATGCATAAAAATGTAAAATGTGTTATAATAAAACCGCAACAATATACCGATGATACCATGCATTTTCCTGTGTTGTATTTGTTACATGGATGGAGTGGCGATTATAGCAATTGGGTAAAAATGGCGCCTGGTCTATTGCACGATGTTGATGAAAACGGATTTTTAGTTGTTTGCCCTGATGGTGATTATGATAGTTGGTATCTGAACAGTCCGCTCGATACAACAATGAAGTATGAAACTAATATCGCTTTTGAAATCCCGGCATATATTGATTCAGCTTACAAAACAATCGCAAACAGGAATGCAAGAGCCATTTCAGGTTTAAGCATGGGCGGCCATGGTGCATTATATCTTGCAATTCGCCACCAGGATATTTTTGGCGCAGCCGGCAGCATGAGTGGCGGCGTTGACTTTCGCCCGTTTCCTGAAAATTGGGGAATAAAAAAATATCTCGGCGATTATGCAACAAATAAAAGCAACTGGGATAAAAATGTTGTTATCAATCTTGTTGATTCGTTGCAAAACGGAGCACTGGCAATCATTTTCGATTGCGGCGTAAACGATTTCTTTATCCAGGTTAACCGCAACCTGCATCAAAAATTGCTCGATAAAAAAATTGATCACGATTATATTGAAAGACCCGGAGAACATAACTGGGCATATTGGAATAATTCAGTTCAATATCAACTGATCTTTTTCCGAAATTATTTTATACGCAATAAAGTGTTGAATTAATTTTTGGTTACCGGCTATGTTATTTCATGGCATCTTCGTTGTGTCACTCCCTTGTACAATTGTAAAAGAAGCAGCTATGCGTAAAATTTTTATCTTTCCGTTTGCTGTTATATGAAAACTTCTCTTGAAAATAATTTTTGCTCATTAACTGTTGATTCTTTCGGCGGAGCCATTACTAATTTTCATCTAAAAAATGCTACAGAAATAAATCCTTTAAGCTTTGCTTTTACAAAAGCGCAAATGCCCGACAATAATAAGAATGGCGCACCTTACCAGGGACATTTTTTATGTCTCGGCAGATGGGGATTGCCTTCTGATGACGAAATAAAAGCAGGTATTCCAAATCACGGAGAAGCAGCTAATATTAATTGGAATATAATACAACAAACAACCTGCAAATTAAAAATGCAAACCACAGCCAAACTCGAAGGCTTGTATGTTGAAAGAGAAATTATTTTAGATGAAAGCAATCCTGTTTTTTCAGTTAAAGAAATTGTGCAAAATATAAATCCTTTGGGAAGATTGTTCAATATCGTTCAGCATCCAACATTGGCCGAACCATTTCTCGATAATCAAACAATTATTGATTGCAATGCAACAATTGGTTTTGATCAATCAAAATATCGCGAAGCAGAAAAAAATAGTTGTCGTTTCCCGCATGTTAAAGATGATAAAGGCAATGTATTCAACTTAAACAACCCTCAACAGACTTATAACTCTGTCTTTTCTTTTATTATTAAGGAACAAGATAATATTGGATGGGTTACTGCCTATTCAGCAAAACACAATTTATTGTTTGGTTATATATGGAAGCGTGAAGATTATCCATGGATTCATTTATGGCAGCATTTTGAAAATGAAAAAATAAAATACAGAGGAATTGAATTTGGAACCGCCGGCATTCATCAGCCTTTCAATACAATACTAAATACAGCTTGTGATTTATTTGGTGAAAAGACTTTTGCTTACATTGATACAGGCGAAATGATCTCTAAAAAATATTTTTCTTTTATTCATACAACAGAGTCTTACTTTACAGGAGTAGAGAATATAAAGATTGAAAACGATACGATCTGGATAGAGCCAAAAAATAATATCGATCAAATAAATTTTAAACTAAGCACTGAATTATTTTCATGAATTATAAAAACAAAACAATTATAATTACTGGTGGCGCTAAAGGAATTGGTGAAGCCACAGCAAAATTGTTTTTTAACGAAGGCGCGAATGTTGCTACGCTTGATGTCTCACCTGATACATCAAACATACACGATAAGCGATGGATGTTTTTGCATTGTGATGTATCAAACGAAGCAGAAGTAAAAGCTGCATTTGAAAATGTTCATCAACAATTTGGCTCAGTTGATTTCCTGGTAAATAATGCCGGCATCCAGCGTTATGGAACAGTTACCGAAACAAGTGCAGAAGAATGGGATCTTGTAATGAATGTAAATCTTAGAAGTTTATTTCTTTGTTCCAAATATGGTATTCCTTTTATGCAAAAAAAACAGAAAGGTGTAGTAATAAATGTTGCAAGTGTGCAGGCATTTTTAAGTCAGCAAAAAGTTGCAGCATATACAACGGCTAAATCTGCCATACTTGGTTTAACAAGAAGTATTGCAGTTGATTATTCGCCGCAAATAAGATGTGTGGCTGTTTGCCCGGGAACAATTGATACACCTATGTTGCGTGATTCAATTGCTTTGTCTCCGGACCCGGATGAAGTGATGCAGGAATGTATTGATATGCATTTAGCCAAACGCATAGGCACGCCGCAGGAAGTTGCTGAGCTCATTTTGTATTTATGTGATGATAAAGCATCTTTTATTACAGGCCAGGCAATAAGAATTGATGGCGGTTTGGGAATAACGATACAAGGAAGTAAACGATAAGTTATAAAATAAAAAGAATGCCGTTAACGATAAATGATATAGAAATTTTTGCTGATGGTTTAGATCATCCGGAATGTATTGCGGTGCATCCTGATGGAAGTGTTTGGGCTGGCGGTGAAGCAGGGCAGATCTATAAAATTTCTGCTGATGGAAAAACGATTGATGAAATAAATAACACAAATGGTTTTATTCTCGGCATTGCATTTTCTCCCGATGCATCATGGCTTGCAATATGCGATCTTAAAAATAAATGCATCTGGAAATTAGATATCAAATCCAATCAATTGACAAAATTTGCGACCGGCGCAGAGGGCATCAACTTTAATATTCCAAACTATATTTCATTCACACGCACTGGAAAATTATTTGTGAGTGAAAGCGGCGCATTCAGGCAAATAACGGGAAAGATTTTTTGCTTTGACGAACATGGAAATGGTACAGTCTGGCATCATGGACCTTTTAATTTTGCAAATGGTTTGGCGCTCGATGCAAATGAAAAATTTCTCTATGTTGTTTGCACCTGGTTGCCCGGTGTTGAGCGCATTGCAATTAATGAAGATGAAACTGCAGGCAACCGTGAAGTGTTTTGTGTGTTGCCCGAAACTTGTCCTGATGGAATTGCGTTTGATGCTGAAGAAAACTTATATATTGGTTGTTATTCGCCCAGCAGAATTTATAAAGTGAATAAAAATAAAGAAGTGGAATTGCTTGTTGATGATTGGGAAGCTCACACCATTTCAAATCCAACCAATCTTGCTTTTGGCGGAAAGAATTTCAATGAATTGTTTATTGCGAATTTGGGGAGATGGCATGTGAGCAAAATAAATCTTGACGTAAAAGGTTTAAAGCTCGCTTGTCATAATAAGAATTTTATGTAGCCAGCTTTTGTATAACTATTAAGCTTCGTTGTGTCACTCCCTTGTACAGTTTATATTTCATAGCGGCTGTTTGTTTGTTTAAAGTTGTTGTTATTACATATATATTTGAGTAAGCAGCCGTATTATAATGTCTAATAATTATCAACCTTTTTTGAATAAATTTTTTAACCGACTTCTTGAACTAAGACATACTTCATCTCATCTTAACTCTGTCTTGAAGCAAACTATAAAGAGGATTACCGGGTTGAAAAAAATAGCTTTTGTTTCAGCATCTTCGTTAGTCATAAGTGACTGGACTGGCCCAACAGATAAAGGTTGGACAATTAATTATCACACAGGTGTATCGAAAATAACTTACATAAAAGATTATGAACAAGAAGTTGAGTTAATTATCTCTTATCAATGTTGCTACTCTTTCGCACAATCATTCGAAGCTTTGGAGACATTTTTTAAAGACTGTATTTATTTTAAATCTCAAAACGATAAAGATTACATTGAGAAAATAAAAAGTAGTGTAAAAGGTTCAATTAATAGACAAAATATTCCAGGTGGATATTTACTTTTTAAGTTCATAAAACTTGCATGCAACGATACTTTTAAGCAATATTCTACGAGAAATAATCGGAATATAAAATTTAATGAATTTTGGACGGTGCTTTCGGAAGTTAGACACTCAGTGATACATAGCAGCTCAATAATCGAAATAGCTAAACTTAAAAAGACCGACTATCATTTTGATGTATTTAAATACTTTTTTAATTATACTCAATTAAATGGTGGCTCAATACAAATCAGTCTTGATTATCAAAAATTAGACTATCTAATTAAGGCTATTTCTGAATTTGGATATCAAATTTTTAAAGTATTAAGTATAACAGATAAATTAGAATGGGACATGCTTACAAAATAAAACGCTTTAGCCAACATGAATTGTGTAAAAATCATTTTGTCATTTTCTACTTATCATCAAACTTCAACTTAATAAATCGTGGATGATATATGGTTGCATCTTTTTGAATGTCGTTCCAAAAGTCAGGTGTAATGGTGTTATAAGAAATCAGCAACTCGCCTGGCTTAGATAAATTCGGATGCGCTTTTGCATTGTATGTCCACAAACCTTTTTGCCATTCAGGTGCTGTCCAAACAGTAACAATATCAGAAAAAGGGCCAACCGGACTATCGCCAATTCTTACGCCAACTTTATCACTTAAACCCATCTCCTGGAAAACAAGAATATACTTTCCATTTTTCATCGGCGATACACTTAATTCATTTGAAACGGCATTGGTTATTGGCTTCATGTCATCTTTATTTTCACTCCATGCAGCTCCATTCCAGTAACGCCATTCATTCATATTTTCAAAATCTTTTGGTTGCACTCTTGCTGCAACAAGATTTTTATCATTGCCAATGCAACCATACACATAAATATATCCATCGGGATTTATAGCCCCGCTCCATTTTGTATTCACTAAAATTCCTGCACCCATATTTCCTTCACCCAATGTTTTATTATTGATGTGTAACGATGTTTCAATTTGCCGTTGTTTACTAAAATCTAATTGCTTGTTATAAGGAACAGCAATGATGGAAACTGCAGGTTCGACAAAATCAAAAACACCTGCGCCCGTTCTTTCAACTTTATAGCCAAAAATATAAAGCGTGTTATTCATTTCTTTATTTACAAAACCATCGCCCAACCAGAATAATTGCGGCTTTTCAGCAGTTGATGTTTGTGGTGTGAAAAAACTTATTGGTTTGCCGTTCGCATCTGTATTATAATGAAAATGAATTTTAGAAACATCAGCATCATTACCTTTTATATAAGCAATTGTATTGTTTACCATTGTATCACTTACAGGTTTTCCATCTTTTACTTCACCAATGTAAGTATCACTGAACAATAGCAACGTAGAATCATTTCGGGCGTTATTATTTTTATCAACTCCGCTTAAAGGAATTGAAAAAATTCCATCCGCACCAAACCAGCCAGATGTTCTTTCAAAAAGCCTTGTCCATTCCGATGCAGCTTCTGCGGTAAATTTAAAAGCCGCTTTTTTATTTATTGAATCCTGAGCATTTACGTTGCAAACAACTGATAAAGATATTATTAACGCAATCAATCTTTTCATGGCAAATCGTTTTTTTTGAAGAATTCAAAAATGGCAAAAAAATACCATTTAAAAAATTTTTGTTCAAATGTTTGAACATATCAAAAACTTTACGCACTTTAGCAGTATGTATGAACATATAAACATACATAACTAACGATGGAGTCTTTTGTTATTGACCATAAAAGTGTGTTACCGCTTCATTTACAGGTTGAGGAAATGCTGAGAAAATTGATAGAGCAACCTGAATATCAAAATGGCAAGTTTCTTCCAAACGAAGTACACATTGCACGCAAATTAGGAATATCAAGAAATACGGTAAGACAGGCTGCAAATAAACTGGTTCATGAACAGTTGCTCATTCGCAAAAAAGGCGTAGGAACCAAAGTTGCAAAAAACAACATCACCACGAAGCTGAATAAATGGACAAGCTTTACGCACGAAATGGATGAGAAAGGTGTGACATTTAAAAATTATTCGCTTAAGGTAAGTTACGTTATACCTGATAAAGAAATACGCAGCTTGTTTAATATAAGTGCAACTACGAAAGTAATTAAGCTGGAAAGATTGCGTGGCCTGAACAAAGGGCCGGTTGTTTATTTTATTTCTTATTTCCATCCGCGTATCGGGCTTACAGAAAAAGAAGATTTTTCAAAGCCACTATATGAAACACTGGAAAAAGATCATCATGTAAGTGTTGCTGTTTCTAAAGAAGGCATCAGCGCGATTCTTGCCAATAAAAAACTGTCAGAAAAATTAAATATAAAGATTGGTGACCCGATCCTGTTTCGCAAACGTGTGGTGTGTGATCCGGGCGACAGGCCGATTGAATATAATCTTGGCTATTACCGGGCAGATAGTTTTACTTATACGATCGATATTGCTAAAGACTAAACCCTTATCTAAATAAAGAGAGAGAAAAAGGAAAATTAATGATCTGTATTTTTTAACGATTAATCTTGACTATGCGAAAATTTAAACATCTTACAAAATTGCTTGCTGTTTTATTGTTTGTTTTTTGTGCGGTAAAAGCATCTGCGCAAACTAAAAATATATCAGGAACAATTTCAACGCAATCAGGAGAATTGCTTTCAGGTGTAAGCATTACTGTAAAAGGAACAACAGGTGGTGTTACTTCAAACACCAAAGGCGAATTTACTATTAGTGTGCCTGCTAATGCAACGCTTGTGTTTACACATGTGGGTTATAAGTTGCAGGAGATTGCGGTTAAAAATCAAACCACATTAGATATTAAACTTGAAGAAAATAATAATGAACTTTCGCAGGTAGTGGTTATTGGTTACGGCACTGTAAAGAAAAGTGATCTTACTGGCTCTGTCGTTTCAGTAAAAGCAGAAGACCTTAAAGCAGTACCTGTCACGTCCTTCGACCAGGCATTACAAGGTCGCGCTGCAGGTGTGCAGGTTACACAATTATCTGGCAAACCCGGCGCAGAAACTTCAATAAGAATCCGAGGCACAACATCTATCAATGCAGGCAATGAACCATTATATGTAATAGATGGTATGCTGGTAAACAGTGACGCCGGTGATATGTCAACTGGCGTTACACTCGGGCCGCGCATTGGTGCTTTGTCTGCTATCAATCCAAACGATATCGAATCAATTGAAATTTTAAAAGATGCATCAGCAACAGCCATCTATGGTTCACGTGGTGCTAACGGCGTTGTGATCATTACTACCAAACGTGGTAAGGCAGGAGGGCAGGGTGTTGTTACCTTCGATACATATTTTGCACAGCAGCAAATTGCGAATGAAGTAAAGGTTTTAAATGCTGCACAGTTTGCAGATTTTGTAAATGACGCAAAGATCAATGCAAACCAAACACCGGTTTATGTTAATCCGAAGAACTTAGGCGAAGGAACAGATTGGCAAGGCGAGTTGTTCAGAAAAGCACCAATGGCTAATTACCAGATTTCATTTAGTGGTGGTGATGATAAAACCAAGTATGCTATTTCCGGAGGATATTTTGACCAGGATGGAATCATTATCAATTCAAATTTTAAACGTTATAGTTTTCGCGCAAACCTTGATCGTGAATTAAGCAAACGCTTAACCGTTGGTAACAGCATCACGTATGCAAGAACCAGTTCAAATGGTGTGCTTACCAATGCAGGCACTATTGTTCCTGGTGTTGTAACCGCAGCATTATTATTTAACCCCGTACTTCCTGTTTATGATTCAACAGTTAAAGGTGGTTACACATTTGAAAATGACAGGGGAACTACTCTGGGTAACCCGATTGCTGATGCAAAAGAATATAATTCATTTACTACAAGCTCAAGATTTATAGGCAACGTATATGCACGTTATAAGATAACAAATGATCTTGAGCTTAAAACAAGTTTTGGTGTTGATGCATTTAATGACAGGGAAAGCTCTTTTGGCCCAAACTTCTTAAAACGCACACAAGCCAGCGAGGGTGAAGCCTCTATTGGAACTGTTGATGGTTTAACATGGCTGAATGAAAATACATTAACCTATAACAAAAGCTGGCGTGAGAAACATCGTATAAATGCTGTTGTTGGTTTTACCACACAAAAATTTAATAATGAAAGTTTATTCACTTATGCGTTTGGCTTTCCTGATGGCAGAACAGGTTATCACAATATTGCTGTAGCAGAGAATCCTCAAACACCGGTTAACAGTGAATCTCAATGGTCACTGGTTTCTTATATAGGAAGAGTAAATTATACACTCAGCGATAAATATCTTTTTACATTAACCGGAAGAGTTGATGGCTCTTCAAAATTTGCTGAAGGCAATAAGTATGGATATTTTCCTTCAGGTGCATTTGCATGGCGTGTATCTAAAGAAGATTTCATGCAAAATATTACTGCCATTTCAGATTTAAAACTGCGCGTTAGTTATGGCGTAATAGGTAACCAGGCCATTCCGCCATATCAATCATTAGCGTTGATCGGTCCTTATGGACAAGGCGTGTTTAATAGTTCTGCCGGTAGCGAAGTGTACAATGGCATGGAGCCATTAAGTTATGTAAACAAGAATCTTAAATGGGAAAGTACAAAGCAGTTTGACTTAGGCGTTGATATAGGTTTTTTAAAACAACGTATCACATTAACTGCTGATTATTATTCAAAGCTTACGTATGATCTTTTGCTTTCAACACCAATTCCAACAACAACAGGTTTCTCTTCTACGCTGCTGAATGTTGGCAATATTGCAAATAAAGGTGTTGAATTTGATCTGCACACAATAAATACAACAGGTGCATTGCAATGGAGCACTTCACTTAATTTTTCAATGAACAGGAATGAGGTTACTAATCTAAATACATCAACCGACATATTATTATTGAACGCAAGTTTGCTGAGAAAAGGTGAGCCTATCGGTACTTTTTATGGATATATTTTCGATGGTATTTTTCAATCAGACGAAGAAGCTGCAAAAAGCCCGGTGCTTGTTGGGCAGGAACCAACATCTTCAAATCCTGAAGCCATTGCAAAAGCGGGAGACAGAAAGTATCGCGATATAAACAACGATGGAAAAATTGATGCGGCTGACAGAACAATTCTTGGCAGTGCGCAACCGAAGTTCACATATGGTTTCAACAATACTTTATCATTCAAAAATTTCGATCTCAGCTTTTTCTTCCAGGGATCAGAAGGCAATAAACTGGCAAACTTTAATTCGTTCAACCTTTTAAATTTTACAGGCCAGAATAACGTATTAGCTGATGGTGGTTTGAATCGGTGGACCCCGGAAAATCATGAGAATCAATATCCCAGGGCTTTATCAACCGGCAGCCTTGATGTAGGCATTTTTTCTTCAGCCATTGTTGAAGATGCATCTTATCTGCGTTTAAAAAATGTATCATTAAGCTATACGCTCCCACATAAAATTTTACAAAGAGCAAAAATTCAAACAGTAAGAATATATATAAGCGGAACCAATTTATGGACGCTTACAAATTATACAGGGTATGATCCCGAAGCAAATACATACGGCCAAAGCACCACATTAATAGGCATTGATAACGGTGGTTACCCGCAATCAAAAATTTACCAGGTTGGTGCAACATTAGGTTTCTAAAATTTTAAAAAATTATTCATGCAAAAATATTCTTCTCTCCTGCTGCTATTAATTTTCACTGCTGCATCATTTACATTTTCTTCCTGCAAAAAATTTTTGGAAGAGAACCCAAAAAACGTAGTTGCCATCACCAATTATTATCAAACAGAAAATGATGCTGTTGCTGCCGTAAATGCTATCTATTCTTATTTAAATTCAACAAGCACAGGTTCTACCGCAGGTGTATATCACAGCACATTTTGGGTTATTGCAGGTTGCGCCTCAGACGAAATGGTTAACAAGAATGTTTTTCAGCCTGATATAGACCAGATCAGCAAATTTTCTCAAACACCCATTAATAACAGCCTTGAAGAAACATGGACAATGCATTACAAAGCTATTACGCTGGCTAACATTGCCATTGCAAGAATCCCGGCAATACAGATGGACACAACATTAAGAAGGCGCCTGATTAATGAAGCACATTTTCTACGCGGACTTTTATATTTTGATATGGTGCGGATGTTTGGCAGCATTCCGTTGGTATTGCAGGAAGAAGAACCTTTAACGCCGCCAACTGCTTCTGTTGATGATATCTACACGCAGGTAATTGCAGACTTAACTGCAGCAGAAAATCTTCCTGATAATTATCCTCCGGGAGATGGTCGCGGCCGTGCAACAAAAGGTGCTGCTAAATCTATTCTTGCAAAAGTGTACCTCACACAAAACAACTGGCAGGCCTGCGCAGATAAATGCAAAGAAGTCATCAATTCAAATCAATATGCTTTGTGGGATGATTTTGCTGATGTGTTTAAACTATCCAGCCGTGGTGGTAAAGAAGCAATTTTTTCAGTGGGTTTTGGCGATGGCGGCGGCTCTATAAGTTTTTGGGAAGTTGGCCAGTTTAATGTGCGTTTATTGCCGTCTGCATTGAGTGTTGAAGGTGTTCAAAATGCCCAGGGCTGGCAGGCTCCAACACAAAATTTATACGATGAATATGATCCACAGGATAGAAGAAGAGAAGTAACATTTGTCACACAGGTATATAATCCGGATGGAACTATAACAACCATTGATCCTTACATAAGAAAATATTGGGACAGTACTGCAGAGCCGCAGGGTAATGGATCTGCCAATGATTACCCTGTTATAAGATATGCAGATGTGTTGTTGATGTATGCAGAAGCAGAAAATGAATTAGGCAATACAAGCGAAGCGCTTACATACATAAACATGGTGCGTAAACGTGCCCGTTGGGATGGAGTTGTTGAGCGCAGTGCAGTGCCTGATTATGTTGGCTTAACACAGGATGAATTCAGAACGGCTGTTTTGAAAGAAAGGAGAATGGAATTTGTTGCGGAAGGCCACCGTTGGTTTGATTTAGTGCGAACACATACATTGCAAACATTAGTGCCGATAGCAAAGCCAGGCATAACACCGCAGGATAAACATTACCTGTTTCCAATTCCGCAATACGAAGTTGATCTGAATCCAAATCTGAAACAAAATCCGGGTTATTAAAAGCCCCTGCCCTAAAGGGAGAAAAGAAATTTTTATATGTAGCAAAGTTTATTAATTGAATACTAAGCCAGCCATATTAAATAATAATGTTTTTTTGAATAACTCCCCTTCAGGGGTTGGGGGCAAGGTTGAGGGCATCGCAATTGTGATGGATATCGGCGGAACAAAAATTAAACTTGGATTAGTTCAGGACAATAAAATTTTATGTACCACAAGTATTGATGCAGCATCATCAAACGGGTTGAAAAAAAATTTATCGATGATCGAAAGCGCCATAAATGAAATGCTTAAACAATTCTCAATAAATAAAAATGAAATAAAAGGTGTGGGAATTTCTATGCCTGGTATTGTTGACAGCAAACAGAAAAAAGTGCTTTCAATAGATAATAAATTCAATGATGTGGTTGAAATGAATTTGAGCGAATGGATTGATAACACCTGGCAAACCAACCTCGAAATAGAAAATGATGCACGTTGTGCATTGATTGGCGAATGGCAGTTTGGCAAAGGAAAAGGTTATGATAATGTTGTGCTGATGACAATAGGCACAGGCGTTGGCTCATCGGCAGTGATTGAAGGCAGAATATTAAGAGGAAAACATTTCCAGGCAGGTTGTTTAGGCGGACATTTTACTGTGAATATTAATGGCGCAATATGCAATTGCGGAAACATTGGCTGCGTGGAAACAGAAGCTTCAACATGGAATATAGAACGCATTGCAAAGCAAAATGCAGGTTATGCTTCAAGCACCTTATCAAAACAAAACAAAATTGACTTTGAAAATATTTTCAACAGCGCAAATGAAGGCGATGAACTGGCAACAGAGCTTCGGAATACCTGTCTTGATGTGTGGAGCGCCGCCGCTGTAAATCTTATACATGCCTATGATCCGGAAGTGTTGATCATCGGCGGCGGTGTAATGGCAAGTGCTGATTATATCATTCCTTACATACAAAAGAAAACTGATGAACATGCATGGACACCGTGGGGTAAAGTAAAAATTGAAGCCGCGGAAAATATTAATGCGGCGGCTTTGTTAGGCGCGGCTTATTTAGTTTTTAATAATTAAAAGAACAGACATTGAAATCAAACTTCAACAAATTTCCAAACGTAGAAATCAAAGATCATAAGTGCACAACAGGATGGAAAGATATTGCTGATGTATTACACAATGAGATCAGTAAAAAGCAAGCTGACAAAGTTGTTGTTGCTGTTGAATGCTATCATGGAGTTTATGTAAATGAAATAGCAGCATCGTTGCGTGAATACTTCCCTGATACTACATTAATGGACGCATCTTCAGCTTTAAAATGCACTGAGGATATCAATAAAATGGTATATCCGTTTGTAACAGATGACCCTGTGTTTGGATTTATATCGCGTTTGAATATGAAAGATTTTTTTGATTATCATACGCTTTCCTCAAACCAGGATAAAATTAAAAACAGCAGCAATAAAACCATAATTGTTTATGGCATTGGCGCTTCATTAATTGCAGATAATGCCGATGTGTTGGTTTATGCTGATATGCCTCGTTGGGAAATCCAGTTACGTTTCAGATCTAACAAGGTTGGTAATCTTGGTGCAGATAATAACAAAGCAGAATTTTCTTATCAATATAAAAGAAGCTTTTTTGTTGATTGGCGTGTATGCGACAGGCACAAAAAAACTTTAATGCACAAATGGAATTTTATTTTGGATACAACTATTCCTGGTCAGCCAAAAATGATAACAGCGGATGCATTTGCAAATGCGCTGGACTGCACGGCTCATCAACCTTTCAGGGTTGTTCCCTTTTTTGATCCGGGTCCTTGGGGTGGTCAATGGCTGAAAGACGTTTGTGATCTTGACCGTACGCAACAAAATTTTGCATGGGGCTTTGATTGTGTGCCTGAAGAAAATAGTTTAATGTTTAAGTTTGATAATGATGTGCTGTTTGAAACACCGGCGATCAATCTTGTTTTTGCAAAGCCAAAAGAATTGCTTGGTAAAAAAGTATACGAAGCTTTTGGTGATGAATTCCCTATCCGCTTTGACTTTTTAGACACGATTGGTGGCGGCAACCTGAGCTTGCAGGTTCATCCTTTAAAAGAATATATCCGTGAAAAATTTGGTATGGCATATACGCAGGATGAGAGTTACTATATTCTTGATGCGAAAGAAAATGCCTTTGTATATCTCGGCTTAAAAGAAAATATTGTTCCTGAAAAAATGATCAGCGCTTTGGAAAACGCGCAGGAAGATGGCAACGATTTCAATGCGGAAGCATACGTTGAAAAATGGCCGATAAAAAAACATGATCATATTTTAATTCCTGCGGGTACGGTGCATTGTTCAGGCGTTGATACAGTTGTGCTTGAAATAAGTGCTACGCCTTACATCTTCACATTTAAATTATGGGATTGGGGAAGAATGGGTTTGGATGGAAAGCCACGGCCAATTTCATTGGCACATGGAAAAGAAGTTATTCAGTGGGACCGCACAACGCAATGGACGAAAGAAAATATCATTAACCACATAGAAAAAATTGCAGAAGGTGATGGATGGTATGAAGAAAGAACCGGGCTCGATGCAACATCATTTATTGAAACACGCAGGCATTGGTTCACAAAAAAAACAGAGCATAATACAAACGGAGTTGTAAATGTTTTGAACCTGATAGAAGGAAGGGAAGCAATTGTTGAAAGTCCATCCAATGCGTTTAAACCATACATCATTCATTATGCAGAAACCTTTATTGTGCCTGCAGAAGTTGGCGCATATACCATTCGTCCACATGGCGAAAGCGAAGACAAACAATGCGCAACAATGAAAGCATTTGTAAGAACACAAAATCTTATTGATTACCGTATCAATTAAATACATGAACGAAACAGGAAACAGAAGTTACGTATACAAAGCAACTGTAGTTGCAGCCGTTGGTGGTTTATTATTTGGTTACGATACCGCAGTTGTTGCAGGCGCTATCGGCTTTATTGAAAAGCTGTATAATCTTTCCCCAACTATGAAAGGCTGGATTGCTTCATGCGCGTTGATCGGCTGTGTTATTGGCGCTATGTTCGCAGGCACGCTCAGCGATAAAGTTGGCCGTAAAAAAATGTTAGTATTATCCGGAATTTTATTCGCCATTTCTTCTATCGGTATTGCCATACCATTAAGTCTTAGCTGGTTTGTTTTTTTTCAGGCTGATCGGCGGCATTGGTATTGGCGTGGCATCTATGCTTGCACCCATGTACATTGCTGAAATTGCACCGGCAGATATTCGCGGCAGGTTAGTTTCCGTAAACCAATTGGGCATTGTAACGGGCATACTGCTTATTTATTTTGTAAATGCTTCTATTGCCGGTTGGCACAACGAAGCCTGGAATGTTTCAACAGGCTGGCGCTGGATGTTTGGTTCAGGTGTTATTCCATCAATCATATTCCTGGTCATGTTATTCTTTGTGCCCGAAAGCCCGCGGTGGCTGGCATCAAAAGAAAGATGGAATGAAGCTGAAGATATTCTTACAAAGATCAACGGACAACAAAAAGCGCAACAGGAATTATCTGAGATAAAAGAAACACTGAACATAGAAGTGGGAACATTCTCAGAAATATTTAAACCAGGCATCCGCAAAGCATTATTGATTGGTGTAGTGCTTTGCATTTTCTCGCAGGTTACCGGCATTAATGCCATCATGTATTATGCACCGGAAATTTTTAAATCAACCGGCGACGCCACAGGTTCTGCTTTAATGCAAACGGTTTTGGTCGGCATCATCAACGTATTGTTTACACTGGTTGCTATAAAATATGTTGATAATTGGGGAAGGCGCGCATTGCTGTTGGCAGGTACTGCAGGCATGGCAGTTTGCCTAACTATTGTTGGTGCAGCATTTCATTTTGATATGGCAAAAGGCTATCTTGTTTTAATTGCCATTCTTGCGTACATCGCATTTTTTGCAGTATCGCTTGGCCCGCTTGCATTTGTGGTAATTGCCGAAATTTTTTCAAACAGGAACCGTGGTAAAGCCATGTCTGTTTCTATATTTTTTCTTTGGATCTCTGTGTATGTTGTATCGCAGTCTTTCCCAATGTTATTAAGTTCTATCGGCAGTGATTACACATTTTGGATCTATATGGTGATGGCAATACTTGCTTTCTTTTTTGTGCTGAAGCTGGTGCCGGAAACCAAAGGAAAATCACTGGAAGAAATTGAAAAATACTGGATGCATGCTGAAGATAAGACTGCATCTGTGAACCTAAAAAAAATTCAATAATAAATATTTAAGATAATGAAACGAATTGCCATATTAACAAGCTGCATTATTACCGGCGCAATAATTTTTACTGTTGCGTGCAAT
>Ga0206942_1214_pt1 | contig 16413 bp, 13 predicted proteins | sample Alteio_BWOrgHeat_6_FD_153253 | JGI IMG/M metagenome (GOLD analysis project Ga0206942, IMG submission 153253) | Enriched cells from forest soil in Barre Woods Harvard Forest LTER site, Petersham, Massachusetts, United States -... | ecosystem: Environmental > Terrestrial > Soil > Temperate forest > O... | reverse complement strand
ATTACAAAAAGTCATCCTCAAAGCCACCGGCGAAATTGAGGGCAGCTTTTACGAATCCACTCAAAGCGCAGGCGTCACCCCGAGCGTAATCACCCAGCTCATCGCCGCGCTTTCCTATGATGTTGACTTCCAGCGCGATATCCAGCCCGGCAATAAATTCGCTATTCTCTACGAAGGCTTCACCGGCCCCGACGGCGAATTCATAAAATCCAACAAGCCGCTCTACGTCAAATTGCAGATGAAAAAGCAAACCGTCGAACTCTACATCATCACCAAAGCCGATGGCAGCCTCGGCTATTTCCACGCCGATGCCGCCAACGCCAAAAAAGCATTATTACGCACGCCAATCGACGGCGCCAAAATCACCAGTGGCTTCGGCATGCGCTTCCACCCCATCCTCGGCTACACGAAAATGCACAAAGGCGTTGATTTTGGCGCCCCGACCGGCACGCCAATCTACGCCGCCGGTGACGGCACAATTGTGCAGGCGGGCTGGGTCAACGGCTACGGCAATTTCGTGCTGCTCAAACACAACGACACCTACTCCACCGCCTACGGCCACGCCAGCCGCTTCGGCGACGGCATCCACCCCGGCGTGCACGTCAAGCAAGGGCAAATCATCGCCTATGTCGGCATGACCGGCCGCGCCACCGGCCCGCATTTGCACTACGAAGTGCGCGTCCACGACCAGCAGGTGAACCCGGTTTCGGTCAAACTGCCGATGGTAAGCAAGTTAAACGGCGCCGATTTGAAAAAATTCATGGATTTGAAAAAGCAGATTACCACGGCTTTGTCGAACGCCCCCACCCGGTCTGATTTGGCGCAGCTGATTGACGATGAGGATAAGGATGGCGATGGGATAAAGGATAGTGAGGAAGCCACCAAACCGGAAGCCGCCGCCCCGCTGACTGCGCCTGCTCCGGCGCCACAAGCCCCGGTTAAGGGCGAGCAGAAATCGCAGGCGGATTGATTAATTGTTGACAATACTTCGTTGCCACTCTATTAAGTATAGTTAAATAAGCATTGAGGGAATATGGGCGAAACACGGGCAAAAATTACTTTGACAGACGGTACTCAGGCTGAATTTACAATAGAAGATAAAAAATATTGGCTTCAAGAGCCAAACTTTGCTGGCGTCATAACTGAAGCGGATTTGCAGACTATATCCGGCTCAATACCGAAAGACACAATATCAGTCACATTGGAAATGACACATATAGGCCGCGGTGTTCCCAGTTCAAAATGGGAAGCCAGAAAAGCCGATTGGGGTTTTGCCTATAGGAGAATTCATAATTTAAGCGGCCTAACTTTACCGCCAAGCGTCACAAATTTACATTTAGAAAATAATGGCCTTCAGGACGTTAGCACTTTAAACGTACCGCCAACTTTGAAAACTTTGGCTTTAAGACGCGATCAAATTAATGCAAGTACATTAAAACTTCCGGACAGCTTATCCGAGCTTGAATTATATGATTGCAGTTTAAAAAATGTAAGTCCATTAAAGCTCCCTAAAGATTTGAAGAGCCTTAGGTTAGATGGTAATGAATTAGCTGATTTAAGCCAGCTAAACCTTCCTAGGGGCCTGCAACAGCTTGGTTTATCTTCTAACAAACTGACTAATGTAAACAACTTAGTTCTTCCCCAAACTTTAGAAGAACTTTATTTAAGTAGCAATCAATTGACCGATATAAGCCAGCTTAAACTGTCGGACAGCCTGCGAAAACTTGACCTTGGATATAACCGCCTGTTAGATATAAATAAACTTAAGCTCCCTCCAAATTTAGAATATCTAAATTTGGAGCGCAATGGATTATCGGATGTAAGCATAGCAAATTTAAGTTTCCCCGAAAGTTTAACTGAGCTTGATTTACGAGGAAATTATCTTAGCAATCTAAAAGATATTAAATTCCCTAACGGATTAACCAAATTAAATCTTAGCTCCAATCAAATTACGGACATCAGAAGCTTGGGTTTGGAAGATCCTAAAAAATTTCCAAACTTACAAATATTATCTCTATCAGATACCCTTAATCAGGAAAGTATAGAATATCTCCGCAATCTGGAGAGAGATGGGTTACAAATTAAATTAACCTATGATAATTTTACGACCCATAAATCCCCACCCGAAGCAAATCGGCGTGTGCGTGATCCTAAAATCATAGATTTAAAGCAAGCCGTTGATGAAGCGCTCGGCGGCAAGGAACCTTTCATCACAAGACAAACATTAGAACAGCTCAAACAAAAAATGACCGAAGTCGAATCGGCCCTGCCCCAGCCAAATGCCAATGCAGGCAAAGTCCTTCAAAAGCAGTAGCTAAGCCGCCCCTCTACTATCCACCAAAATCTCCCGTTTCCCCGCATGGTTGGGCGAGCTGATAATCCCCTCCTCCTCCATCTGCTCAATCAAGAGCGCGGCGCGGTTGTAGCCGATGCGCAGGCGACGCTGCACGTAGCTGGTCGAGGCCTTCTTGTCGCGCACCACAATCTGCACCGCCTGGTTATACAGCGAAGCATCATCCCCCTCGCCGCCGAATTCGCCGCCCTCGCCCTCAAGCGGCTCCTCTTCTTTGGTGATGTCTTCGATATAGGATGGCGAGCCCTGTTTTTTCAGGAAGCTGACGATTTTTTCAACTTCGCGGTCTTCGACATAAGGCCCATGCACGCGCGAAATGCGGCCGCCGCCTGCCATATATAACATATCTCCCATGCCAAGCAATTGCTCCGCCCCCTGCTCGCCGAGGATGGTGCGCGAGTCAATTTTTGAAGTAACCTGGAACGAAATCCGCGTCGGGAAATTCGCCTTGATGACGCCGGTGATAACATCCACGCTCGGCCGCTGCGTCGCCATAATAATATGAATCCCCGCCGCCCGCGCCATTTGCGCCAGCCGCTGTATTGAAGCCTCAATATCCTTCCCCGCCACCAGCATCAAATCCGCCATCTCGTCAACAATCACGACGATGTACGGGAACTTATCCTTGCCAATCGGGATCGTTTCAATAATCGGCTTGCCGGTACCGGGGTCAAACCCGGTCTGGATATTGCGTGAAAGCTCCTCGCCGCGGTTGGCCGCTTCCTCAACGCGAGTATTGTAACCATCCAAATTGCGCACGCCGAGCGTTGACATCAACCGGTAGCGGTTTTCCATTTCCCGCACCACCCATTTCAGCGCCACAATCGCCTTGCCCGGCTCGGTCACCACGGGGCTGAGCAAATGCGGGATGCCGTCATAAACCGAAAGCTCCAGCATTTTCGGGTCAATCATGATAAATTTGCATTGCGACGGCGAAAGTTTATAAAGCAGCGAAACAATCATCGTATTAATCGCCACCGACTTGCCCGAGCCGGTCGTACCCGCCACCAGCAAATGCGGCATTTTCGCCAAATCCACCACCACCGGCGTGCCGCTGATATCTTTGCCCAAGCCAATCGGCAGCTTGGCAGTCGTATCCTTATATTCCGCAGATTCCATCATTTCGCGGAACAGCACCGTCTGCCGGTGCGTGTTCGGCAGCTCAATCCCAATCGCATTCTGCCCCGGAATTGTCGAAATCCGCGCCGAAACTGCCGACATCGAACGCGCAATATCATCCGAAAGCCCAATCACCCGGCTCGATTTCGTCCCCGCCGCGGGCTGGAATTCATACAGCGTCACCACCGGCCCCGGGCCGATTTTGGTGATATCGCCCTTGACGGAAAAATCGGCCAGCACACCCTCCAAAATCTTCGCATTCTGTGATAGCGCCGTCTCACTCATGCGCGCATTCATGATGCGGGTCGGCGGCTCTTTCAGCAATTCAATCGGCGGCAATTCAAAATCCTCCTCCGTGCCGAGCATTAGCGAAGTTTGCTTGGCCACCGGCGCTTTTTTGGCCGCAACCGCGCGCGGACGGGCGATTTTATCCATATATTCACCCACTGCCGGCTCCTGTTTTATGCGGGCGCGGCGGGCGTTTTGCGCCTTTTCCTTCTTGACCATCGCCTCAACTTTTTTGGCCGGGGCGCTGACTTTTTCCCACAATTCCTTATGCTCGCGGAATTTCAGGCCGGAGGCGAGATGCATAAAAACCAAAAATGAAAATATGAACACGGTGGAATAAATCGGTCCCGTCAGCTCCAGATATAGCTGGTTCTTGAAAAACCCGCCGAGCAGCCCGCCAAACCCAAGCTGCGCCTCAAAAAACGCCGCCGCGCAAGATAATGCCGCCACCGAATATACCAGCCGCAGCCAGAATTTGGTCACCATGCGGCCTTGGAAAAACCTAAATGCCCACATCAGCATCAGCACCGAAACCAGCAGCCCGGCCAGCCCAAAAATTTGCAGCAGAACATCCGATAAATAAGCCCCGAAATAGCCCAGCAAATTGCCCGGCGCAACATCAGTAGCATTGTTCCACGACGGGTCATGGCTGGAATGGGTGAGGATGGCAAACAACGTCAGCACCGCGCCCAAAACAAGCGCCAGCGCGCTGATTTTCATCAGCTTAACATGGAAAAAATCAATAACCGGATGGCGATACATTTGGCTCTACCTGATTGTATAGGATATTACAGGGGAACACAGCGGCGCAATATAATTCTTGGTTTTAGGATAAAATCCCCAAACAATTATCGCATGATTGAAATTTAGCTATAGAGCGGTTTTTGCTTGTGGAAGGCCATAAAAGGAATAATCCCGAATTTCATCGCTTTTTTCGCCTCCATCAAATCATAAGCATTCTGCAGGCGCAGCCAGTAACCTTCGGAAAGGCTGAAAAACCGGCTCAGGCGCAAATCCGTATCGGCCGTAATGCTGCGCTCCCCCGCAATAATTGCATGAATACGGTTGGCGGGCACGCCGATAGCATTGGCCAGCGCATTCTGGCTCATGCCAATTTCCTTCAAAAATTCTTCCTTCAAAATATCACCCGGGTGCGGGTTTTTTAGTTTTTTCATATTCCTAACCTAATGATAATCAACAATTTCCACCTCAAACGCCTCATTGTTCCGCCACGTAAAACACAAGCGCCACTGCTTATTTATTCTAATGCTCATCCTATCCTTCAACTTGCCCTTCAAATGCTCGAGGTTATTGCTTGGCGGGTTTTTCAAATCCTGTAAATTGCTTGAAGCATCCAATTGGCGCAGTTTCCTCAATGCCCGGTCTTGAATATCTCTGGGCAGGCGGCCAGAGACCTTACCATTCCAGATTTTCTCAGTTTCCTTGCATTTAAAGGATTTTATCATAATATCATATTATGTGATACGTATCAAGTACAATCTACAAAATAAACTGCTCCTTAATAATGCGCTCGTGCAGCGAATTGTGGGAATCGAACAAAATCCGCATATTGTGTTTGCGGTTCTCTTTTATATGCACCTCAGCCACGTCGCGTATCTCGTGGAAGTCGGCGACGGCGGAAACCGGGCGTTTGCCCTGCTCCAATATCTCCAATGAAATGGTTTTATTTGACGGCAGCAGCGCCCCCTTCCACCGCCGCGGGCGGAAAACGCTGATGGGGGTGAGCGCCAGCAAATTGGAATTTAATGGAACAACGGGGCCGTTGGCGGAGAAATTATAGGCCGTGCTGCCCGCCGGAGTGGCAACGATGACACCATCACAAATCATTTCTTCGAGTTGTACTTTACCGTCAACACTAACGCGGATTTTGGCAGCCTGCGCGGTTTCCCGCAACAGCGAAATTTCATTCACCGCCAGCTTCAAATGCTTGGTGCCGTCAACGCAGGTCGCCACCATTTCCAGCGGATGCAAAGTCGCCTCCTCGGCGGTTTCGATGCGTTCCAGCAAATCCTTCTCATTATGGCTGTTGAGCAAAAACCCAATCGTGCCGCAATTCATGCCGAACACGGGGATGTCATATTCCATCAGCCTATGCAGCGAGTGCAGCATAAACCCGTCGCCGCCCAGCACCACCACCGCGTCCGCCTTTTCCGGCTTAATATCGCGGTTCAAAAAGTCGTACAAATACTTCAGCCTAGTGAGCGCTTCCTGCGCTTTTGGCGAATTATCGGCAATGGCGGCGATTTTTTTGTATTTCATTTGCGGCGATAATAGGATAATTAATGCAAATGTCCAAAAATATTATCGCATTCCAGGGCGTCGCGGGCGCACATTCAGACTTGGCCTGCCGCAAGGCCTACCCGTATATGAACACGCTTGCCTGCCTGACATTCGAGGCGGTGTTTGAAGCCGTGGAAACCGGCGCGGCGGAACTGGGGATGATACCAATCGAAAATTCCTATGCCGGCCGCGTCGCCGAGGTGCATAATATATTGGCGGAAACTCAACTGCACATCGTCGCCGAGCATTTCCAGCGCGTCGAGCATCATCTTCTGGCACCAAAATCCGCAACATTGCAAACCATCAAGGAAGTCCGCTCCCACCAGATGGCGCTGATGCAGTGCAAAAAGAACATTGCCAAGCTGAAACTCGAAGCCAAGCCCGCCGAAAACACCGCCATTGCCGCGAAATTAGTAGCTGAATGGAACGACCCCACCCGCGCGGCAATAGGCTCCGAGCTGGCGGCGGAAATTTACGGCCTGCAAATCCTCCAGCGCCACATGGAAGACGCTCCCACCAATATGACCGTTTTCATCGTCATCGGCAAAGAGCCAATCGAGCCGAAAGACGAGGAAAACACCATCACCACATTATTGGTCACCATCCGCAACATGCCTGCGGCTTTATATAAATCCCTCGGCGGCTTCGCCACCAACAACGTCAATTTGGTCAAACTCGAAAGCTACATCCCCGGCGGCAAGAGCGACAACGCCGACTTCTTCATCAGCTTCCAAGGGCATCCGAAACAGCGGAACGTGCAATATGCATTGGAAGAACTCGGCTTCTTCACCCGCAAGGTGAAATTGCTCGGCGTTTATGCGGCCGACCCGGAGAGGTTTAGGAAGTAGCTGCCAATCTATTTTCTGCTTGCGTGGTTATCTAGAACTGCTGTGTCGGCCCTAGCGTCAGAAAGTCTTTTCGACCACCACAGACCACCTATTACCCCCATAATACTCAACGTCGTAAATGGATGCTCTTGAACCAGATTCTGAATAAATTCTCTTCTACTAGAGTTACCATCTGGAAATAATTGTTCCAGCCATGTACTATGAGGCCGAATTTCATATTCTGCCAAATCTTTCCTTATTTCTTGATCCTCTTCATCACTCATAAACAACTCCCATTTATTTGAGGCGTATATTACCCCAATCCTTAACTTCCGTCAACCAATTATTTATAGACTGCAAAGCTAAAAAATGTGAGTACAATTCCCGCATGGACTCACTAATCATCCACGGCGGCCAGCCCTTGCGCGGCCAGGTTAAAATCAGCGGCGCCAAGAACTCGGCGCTTAAGCTCATGTGCGCCTCGCTGCTGACCGCCGAACCGCTCACCCTCCACAACGTGCCGCAGCTTGCCGATATCACCACCATGGCCAGCCTGCTCAAGCAGCACGGCATGGAAATTAGCGAGAGCGGCGAAAACAGTTTCAAACTCCGGTCAAACAACATCACCAATTTCACCGCGCCCTATGAACTCGTCAAGCAAATGCGTGCCTCCATCATTGTCCTCGGGCCTTTACTGGCGCGGTTCGGCGAGGCCAAAATTTCCCTGCCCGGCGGCTGCGCCATCGGCACGCGGCCGGTGGATTTGCATTTGAGCAGCTTGAAAAAAATGGGCGCGGAGATTGATATTATTGACGGTTACGTCGTCGCCAAGGCGCAGAGGCTCAAAGGCGCAGAGATTTATTTCGAGAAAGTCTCCGTCGGCGCCACCGAAAATACGCTGATGGCGGCAACTTTGGCGCAAGGTGAAACTGTGCTGCACAACGCCGCGCAGGAGCCGGAAATTTCCGACCTCGTCGAGTGCCTCATCAAAATGGGCGCGAAAATTGACGGCATCGGCACCAACCGCTTAACAATTCAAGGCGTCGAAAAACTTCACGGTGCCGAGCACGAAGTTGTAGCCGACCGCATTGAGACCGGCAGTTTCATTGCCGCTGCCGCCATCACCGGGAGCGAAATCGAGCTGCTCGGCGCTCGCGCAGAACACTTGGGCGCGGTGCTGCATAAATTTGAGGAAGCGGGAGTACATGTCGAAAAAACCGCCAATGGCCTGCGCGTCAAAAAACCACGGGAAATAAAAGCTGTTGACATCACCACCGAGCCATATCCCGGCTTCCCGACCGATATGCAGGCGCAGTTCATGGCCCTGATGACGGTGGCGAGCGGGGCGAGCACTTTTCAGGAAACCATTTTCGAGAACCGCTTCATGCACGTGCCGGAACTGGTGCGCATGGGCGCGAAAATCAAGACCAGCGGCAACACCGCCATCGTCACCGGCGTCCCCGGTTTGCGCGGCGCCGAGGTGATGGCCACCGACCTCCGCGCCTCGTTCTCATTAGTGATTGCCGCACTCGCCGCCGAAGGCGAAACCCGCATCAGCCGCGTCTACCACATCGACCGCGGCTATGAAAAAATCGCCCGCCGTTTGCAGGGCTTAGGGGCAGATATTACAAGGATTAAAGAATAACCATCTCAGCACTTCATGAATTCATGAACTCATGAAGTGCTGAAGTGAATGATGACTCTTGGCGCCGCTCTTGAAATAATCGCTTCCTGATTCAATAAAGTAAGCTAAACTGCGGCGAATATTATTGCAGGGCAAGCGATATGAAAAAAATCCTTATATTCTCACTGTTTTTATTGATGGCGGCGCAACCAGCATTAGCCACGAAAAAAACGGGCAAAGTGAACCTCAATAATCCTAATTGCGGCATTCCGGATGATGCCTTCATTTCGCCTTTGGATACCAAGGACAAATCAATAAAAGTCATTCAGAAGCCAACAATAAGTGCTGAAGACCGCAAACTCAGCTATATAGTAGAATTTAAAGACGGCGCCCGGGTTAAATATGTTTCCGGCGGCTGCGTCGATTGGCTCACGACATACACATTCAGCAATATCAAGGATTTTCCGCAAAAACTGGACCAGAAAACCATTGAGTTGATAAAATCATATTTCGCGCAAATCCCAATGAAAACAAAACCGCATATCACGCCTGAGGAATTGATGAATGCCGCCTTCTCGGAAAAAACCCTGCAGAATTTAAACCCCAACGGCAACATGCCGGAAAATACGCCGGAAAATTTCATCATGCCTTATGAATATGGCGAGATTTCATTTTCAATCAATAAGGACGGCTTTGAAATTACATATATGATTTATACCTAATTTCGTGAATAAGCTCAGCCATATGGCTTTGATATTGCACGCATCAAACAATAACCATCTCAGCACTTCATGAATTCATGAACTCATGAAGCGCTGAAAATGACAAAATATTTTGAAAATGAAAAAATTCGGCCACCTCGCCTATAACCAACTCCCCGGCAAATCGCCGACCGTGGTTTTCCTCTCCGGTTTCAAATCCGATATGGAGGGCGCAAAAGCCCTGTTCCTCGAAGCCGTCTGCCGCCAAAGCGGCCACGCATTTCTGCGCTTCGATTATTCCGGCCACGGCAAATCGGGCGGCAAATTCGAGGACGGCACCATCGGCCAGTGGAAATCCGACATCCTCAAAATCATCGACCAAGCCACCAGCGGCGAACTTATTTTAGTCGGCTCCAGCATGGGCGGCTGGCTGATGCTGCTCGCCGCGCTCGCCCGCCCTGAGCGCGTTAAGGCTTTAATCGGCATCGCCGCGGCGCCGGATTTCACCGAGGAATTGATCTGGAAAAAATTCACCCCAGCTGAGCAAAAACAAATTGCGCAAAGCGGCAAAATAATAATTGATAACTGCAATCCCGGCGAGGAACCCTACCCAATTACAAAAAAATTAATCGAGGATGGTCGCAAATATTTGCTGCTTACCAAAACTCCACATCCCGCACTTGCTGCGGGATCTGGCAAGAAGCCCCCGCATCAAGTGCGGGGTGTGCTGAATATTGATGTACCCGTCCGCCTCCTCCACGGCATGAACGACGAGGACGTCCCCTACCAAACCTCACAGCGCCTCGCTGAAAAACTGCAAAGCAAAGACGTCGAAATCCACCTCGTCAAATCCGCCACCCACCGCATGTCTGAGCCGGAAAACCTGGAGTTGCTCAAAAATACGCTTTTGGCTATAATCAACAAAATGAACAAAAAACCCAAAAAGATAAATTCTCGGCGCAACCCCATCGCCAGCGCGCTAAAAAGCCCGCACCTGAAACCGAAAGTGAAACCGAACAAAAAAAATCTACAAGCGCAAGAGCAAAACCCGGAAACAAGATTTATTGCCATGAAATATTTATTTGCCGCCGCCCTAATTTTACTTACTGTGGTTCAGGCCAACGCCGCGCCACCAATCCCATTACCCAAAGGCTGGCAGGAAATGACCTTGGCGGATTTTGAAAACACGCCTTTTTACGAAGAAAGAAAAGATAATTTGGGCACAAGCGCCAGCGGTGATTTTGACGGCAATAAAAAGCCCGATATTGCCCGCATACTTAAAAATGATAACGGCAAGGAATATGCCATATTCATTTCCCTGCAATTAGATAACGGCGAATATAAGCATTATAAACTTGAATCTTATGCGCATTTAAATTTGACAGCGGCAAAGAACAAAGCGGCTGGCTATTATGAAGATGGAATTTCCGACCTTCTGCTTGCAACCGAGGGCGGTGATTTGGAAATGATTTGCGTGGCTACCAATACCTGTGGCCCGGAAGATAACCCGCAAAAAATCCATGTTGATTATGATACTTTGACTGTTATCGAAATGGAAAAATCAGGCTGGTCGTATTACTGGGATAAAACTGCCAAAACATTCAAGAAAATCTGGACGGGTTGTTAATGAAACCAAACCCGAATAGTGAAACCCTGGCGCAGATGTTGCGCGTTGACCATGCCGGTGAATACGGCGCCAACCGGATTTATGAGGGGCAACTCATGGTGCTGAAAAACTCCAAAATCGCGCCCGTGCTTGAGCATATGCTGGCACAGGAACAGGCGCACTTAAAAAAATTCAACGAACTGCTGGCGGCAAACCAAGTTCGCCCCTCGGTTTTGATGCCGCTCTGGCATTTGGCCGGGCTGGCGCTTGGCATCGGCTCGGCCCTCTTGGGTGAAAAAGCCGCGATGGCGGCGACCGTGGCAGTGGAGGAGGCGATTGACGAGCATTATCAATCTCAGGAAGATATTATTGAAAATCAAGGGCTTAAGGCGATAGTGCAAAAATTCCGCCTTGAGGAGCTGGAACATCGCGACACCGGCCTCAAACACAATGCTGAAGCCATTTTCGGCTATAAATTCTTCAACCGGCTGATAAAAACCGGGGCGCAATTATCTATCTTCCTTGCCAAACGCTTTTAAAAGTGTTAATTTCCCTAAATGAAAAAATTATTTTCATTTATTTTCATCATCACGCTCGCCGCTTTTTCACATCCGGCATTTGCGGAGGCCGATTTAAATACCGGCCTCGCCGCCTTGCAGGCGCGTGATTATCCCACCGCCGTCGCCAATCTCGAGCCGCTCGCCAATGACGGCAATATGGAAGCCTCCTACCGCATGTGCGGCATGTATTATTTAGCGCAAGGCGTGCCGAAAAATGATGCCGAGGCCGCGCGCTTCTGCCACCAGGCCGCCGAGAAAGGCCACGCCGACGCCATGTACAACCTCGCCCTGATGTACCAGAAAGGCGAGGGCGTGCGCCAGGACATGAACGAAGCCATCCGCTGGTACACAGCCGCCGCTGCCCGCGGCCACCCCGATGCCCGCTTCAACCTCAACCAGATACAAATGGCGAACAACAAAGTCGCCGCAACGCCAAAACCCATACCCGGGGTTGACAATCCTCCGCCCGCGGAGCCAACGCCGCTGCTTGCCAATAACGTCCCCAACCCAAAAGCCTTGGAACTGGTGCATAACGCCGCCAGCAATATGGAATTGCGCCGCCCCGCCGCCAACCCGGCACCGGCCGCCGCCAAACCTAAACCTGTAGCGCCTGTAGCGCCCACCCCGCCGCCAGCCGTCGCCGCCGCGCCAATTGCCCCGGTCGCCCCGGTTGCGCCCGCACCGCCACTAGCAGCAACGCCAAATGCAATCCAGCAAGCCACTTTATTATCGCCGCCATCGCCGCCGCCAAAACCTGCCGCCGCCGTAGTCGCGCCAAAAGCTGTAACGCCGCCGCCAACACCTCCCGTGCCGCCTGCCGGTTACCTCAAACCGCCGCAAGTCAGCGCCGCCAACGTCGCCACGCCGCTCGACATCACAAAATATTGTTTAATGGCCGCCCAGCGCGGCAACCCTGACCCTAATTGTTCCAAGGAGCTTTCCCCCGCGCCGAGCGCCGCCACCGTGCGCGATACCGTAATCGCCGCACCAGTACCGAAAGTGGAAAAAGTCGCCTTGCCAAAACCGGCCGCAACTGAAGCGCCGCCCGCCGCCGCGCCGCCAGCGCCTGCCGCAATAGCCGCTCCGGCAAAACCGGGCGCCGTCGCCACCACCGCTTTCGCCGCCGCCGCGCCGGTATCAATGAAGCCGCATACATTGGCGCTCAACCAGGTGACAATGCCGGGCGGTGTGCCGACCACGACCGCGCTCGCCACCGCCGCGCTCATCACCAACACCCCACGCCTCCCCGCCGGGCCGGATACGCCCGCCGCCGCGCCGCAAGCCAAGCCGCCGGAAAAACCTGAGCATGATTTGAAATGGTATACCGAGCAGGCCAATACCGGCGATGCCCCGGCGCAGAACAATCTCGGCGTCATGTACCGCCGCGGCCTCAACGGCGCGCCAACCAACATCTCCGAAGCCATCCGCTGGTTCGAGCGCGCCGCCAGCCAGGGCAGCGTCAACGGCATGCTCAACCTCGCCTCGATCTATAAAATCGGCGAGGGCACCAACCAGAACCTGGAACTCGCCTATGCCTGGTATAATCTGGCCGCCGACCGCCTGCCCGTGAGCGACCCCAAAAAAGCCAAGGCGCGGCAGAATGTGACCGAAATTGCGCCGTATTTGAGCAATGAGCAGATTGGCGATGCACTGCAATACGTCACCGAACTCGACGAGAACATCCCGAAAATGGATGAGCCGGTGACACTGGAAGAAGAGCCGAAAGCGCAAGCAGCCCGGTAGGGAAAAAATAATTCAAAAAATCTTGCCTTGTTAATTTGACATGCACGCACTTACGCGAGCATAATCAGAGTTGCCGCCGATTGCTCTGAACAATAGGTGGTGAGATTTCAGAGGTCTCGTATATGCTGTTTGTCTAGGTGGCCGTTCAAAGTCTACCGTATTGAGCGCTTTGGTTAAGAAGCCAAAGTCCATTGGGGCTAAAGAGCCATGAAACAGCCGCTGTACAAACTCTAATACCCGCTAGCTAGCGGAACTAATTTTAAGGAAATAAAAGCACAAGCTATATAAAATGCGAAAAAACCTATATAATACAACGTATATATTTATATAAAGATATCTTTATATAAATATAGCTTCCTGATTTCATCAAATACTCATTTGAGTATTTACTGATTTACTGAAATACGTATTTCAGTATTTACGTAAATCATGAAATACGTATTTACGTAAATGTGCATTTCCACATTTGCACATTTCCACATTTCATGAAATGTGGTTTTGCGCGCTGCGTGATGCACGCATGCGTAGGCATCCAAAAAAAAACTAAATTGAATTCCTAAAACTCAAAACCGCGCCTGGCGTTAAACTCCGGTAGTTTCGCCGTGAAGGCCTGGAATTCCTTCGTCAGCGAAACCACTTTATTCCGGTAATGCACTAGGCTCCCATAATGCGGCCCGTGCGGCTGCTCAAGGCTCGCCTTGACCGTCACCAACCGCCCGTTTTCACTCAATTGCGCCAGTATTTTCAGCGGAATTTCCTCAACCGCGCCGTTGATGAAAATCACGTCAAACGGCTTATGCCGCTCCGCCCCCAGCGGCAATTCGGCTTTGACAAATGCCGCATTGGCAATGCCAAGGTTTTTCAAATTGCCTTGCGCCGCGGTGATAAAATTCAAATTATTTTCACATCCCACCACTTCCGCCGCCATACCCGCAATCACCGCCACCGCGTAACCGGTTGCCGAAGCCACCACCAGCACCTTCTCCGTCTCCTTAATTTCCGCCAATTGCAGCAGCCGCGCAAATACCATCGGCTCCATCAAAATCCGCCCGTCACCCAGCGGCAAATCCTTATCGACATAAGCCACGCCGCGCAAGTTTTCCGGCACAAAATTCTCGCGCGGCACCGCTTCAATCGCCGCCAGCACGAATTCATCATCCACCTTGTTGGTGTAAATCTGGCTGTTCAGCATGTTCTCGCGCGCGCTCGAAATTTTTTCGCTCATGGCTTACCTATAGATAAAAAATCACTATGAGCCAAGGCGCTTTTCGGCGTTGCACCGCTTGCGCTTGGAAAACCCCATTCGATAGTATCCAATTCGCCGCTGTCGGAATATGGCTGCCACTCGGCATAGCGCGCATTGGTCACCCGGCAGTGCCAGCATTTATTGCCTTCTGCAGCCGCCGCCTTCGCCAGCCACGAAACCTTATCATCAATCTGCGCCATCAGCTCACAAAGCCCCCGCGTTTGCCGGATGCTCAAACCATGCTGCAAAATCTCATAAGCGGTTTCCTTGTGCTTCTCATCAAGCAAAACGCGGGCGTAAAATTCAATACTGTCGATATCATCCGGGTTTTTCTCGTACAGCCGCTTCACCCGCTTCGACTTGTCGCGGATGCCCGAATTGCGCAGTGCCAGCTCATAATTTTTCGCAAGTTGTGGATGCGGCGCAACCGCCCAGAACCGCGCCACCAATTTGCGCACTTTCTTATATTCCTCTTCCTCAACATATAACCCGCTCAAAATAATCGCCGCCGGCAAAAAATCCGCCTTATATTTCAGCGCCCGCTCACCCAGCCACTCCGCATCCTTCAACCGCCCCTCAGCCTGTGCCAGCCGCGCCTTGACGGCATAATAAACCGCAAATTTTTCTTTCAGCACCGCCTTCTCCAGCGCCTTATTCGCCTCCGCCTTTTTCAGATACCGCTCGAGCTTATCCCAGTCGCTGACCCTGAAAGCCAAATCAATTAGCGCCTCGTTCAGCCATGCGCTTTTGGGGTTGTCGCGCAGCAGGTCGCTGGCAATCTGCAGCGCGCGTTCCGGCTTATTATTGTTCATCGCCTGCGCCACCAGCCCGCGGAAACCGGCGAATTTCCCCTCCTCGGTAGTGGTGAGCGCCTTATAATAATTCTCCGCCTCAAGCCCCTGCCCGCTATTTACGGCAATTTGAGCCTGCAATAATTTCACCAGCGCTTCCTGCGGCAAAACCCGGTCGGCCTTGTCGGCAAATTTGCGCGCCCGCGCCGCATCGCCCGCCGCCAATGCTGAAAACCCGCTCATGATGTTGCGGTAAGCCTGCTGCTCATTATTCTTGCGTATTTTCTGCAGCACGCGGTGCGGCGAATTTTTCAGCCAAAACACCAGCCGCAGCAGCGCATAAGTGAGCGCAATAAAAACAATTGCAATCACCGCCAGCCTTGCGGCGCTGGTTTCCACCAGATAGCCCTGCATTTCCGCGGTGATGGCAAAATCATGCCGCTGGAGCAGGTAGCCGAGGCAGGCGATGAAAAAAACCAGGACCAGCGTGAGGATGAGCCTTATCATTATTCGGCCGTCGCCTTGGTTTTTGTATATATCACCAGAAAATCCGTCACTTCCAGCACGCGCTCTAAATTATTGGCCTCGCGCACAAATTCCTCCGCCGGTTTGCCGAGTTTGGCGACTTCGTTTATCGTATTCTGCAATTCACCGGCCGACAATTTTTCCCGCGCCAAAGTAATTTCCGCGCGTTTTATGATGGAGTCATAATCCGAAGCTGCCGCATTTGCATCCGGCTCAATTTTGCTCACCTTGACCAAATTCCCCAGCGCGTTTTTTATTTGTCCGGAAAAACTATTATCCGCATTTTTCGCCAGTTCCGCATCCAGGCTTTTCAAATCCGCAACCAGTTTTTCCCGCGTCACCATGCCGTTTGCGGTTGCCTGCTGCAATATGTCGAGCTTACCGCTAACATCCGCATCACGCCCGAGCGCAGATTGCAAAAACTTCAACTCCTCATTGAAATTATCCGCGTCATTAATCGAGTCCTTCAAATCCCTTGCCGCGAAATAATTGAGCAGATTTTGGTTCTGCGTCTCCAGTTTATCCATGCGCTCAGCGAGTGCCGCAATTTCCGGGCTGGCCTCTTTCGGCATCGTAGCCACCTCCGCTGCCGCCGGTTTCACTTCTTCAACTTTCGGCGATGATAATACCGGCGCTACCTGCTGCTGCGGCACCACCACGGTTAGCGGTTTGCTGAACATCCCCTGGAGCGAATCATTATTGGCATGATATTTCCACGCCAGCGCCGTC
>Ga0206942_1213_pt1 | contig 16416 bp, 16 predicted proteins | sample Alteio_BWOrgHeat_6_FD_153253 | JGI IMG/M metagenome (GOLD analysis project Ga0206942, IMG submission 153253) | Enriched cells from forest soil in Barre Woods Harvard Forest LTER site, Petersham, Massachusetts, United States -... | ecosystem: Environmental > Terrestrial > Soil > Temperate forest > O... | reverse complement strand
CTACAGCGTTTTACAGGAATGGGCATGAAACTCCTCGGATTTTTTTACGGAGGAAACCATGTGGAGTGCCCGATCTGTAGTCATCATTATAAAAAATTTCTTCCTTACGGAAGGATTAACTCGCGGGAAAATGCGCTTTGTCCCAACTGCTTGAGTTTGGAACGGCATCGTTTGATCTGGTTATATTTAAAAGAGAGTACCGATTTTTTTTCAACTCAGCTCAATGTGTTACACGTTGCACCCGAGCACTGCTTCATCAGGCCATTTGAAGATCAACACCGCGAAAAGTACATCACTGCAGATATCGAATCGCCTTTGGCAAAAGTGAAAATGGACATTCATAAAATTCCTTTCGGGGATAATCATTTTGATGCCATTCTATGCAACCATGTATTAGAACATGTCAAGGATGATATTCAAGTGATGAGGGAATTCCGACGGGTGCTTAAGCCGATGGGTTGGGCCATCTTGCAAGTACCTTTTTTTAATCCCGTTCCAGAAAAAACGTTTGAAGATAATTCGATCATCAATCCTCGTGAGCGAGAAAAGATTTTCGGTCAGGATGATCATGTGAGGAAATATGGAAAAGATTATTCCGAACGAATTAAACAAAGCGGACTTCAAGCGATCGAGGATCCGTTCAGCTTAAGCTTTTCGGAAGAAAAAGCTTTCCATTTTGGAATAGTTCGCCAGGAAATAATTTATAAAGCACTGAAGCCTTGAAGCTATCATCACACACTTTGCCTTTGCATTCTTGATAAGTAAAGAAACGTGGATAGGCCGAGGATCAGCACAATCAGGCACATGCTTAATTGCAGCGGATTGGGCTTGATCACCCACATTGCGCCAAAGAACTGCACGATCAAAATGAAATACAGAAATGCTGCAATCCCTTTGCGCGACACTTTGCTGATGACAAAAGCGCCCAAGGGGGCAAACACCGCTACGACAGGAACGCATACCAACCACATTTCGAATGCTTCCCGTTGAAAGTCTTGAATCACCGTTGCATGAATAAAGAAGCCAAGCAATGTTTCGATGGTCATAATGATGACCGAGGAAGGGACGGCAACCTTCTCGTTGATCCGGTAATAAATCGTCATCAAACAGAAGGTAAAAATATTAATACCTGTTCCGAAGATAGAAGAAATCATTCCACCGATAAATCCAAAGAAGACCAGGCGTGCCATATCGGATTTAGCAAAATGCTGAATGGCATCAAATACTTCCCGCTTTGGTTTCAGGTTTTCACTCCAAAGCACAAGACCAAAACTTAGCCAAAGAGAAACAAAAAATAATTTGGCCAGGGGTGGCGAGATGAGTGGCACGATATAATACGTTCCGAAAATCAATCCAAAAATTCCCCCGAACGTAACGTACTTGATGTAGTTCCATTCCACTTTAATGGATAGCCCAATAATTAATAAGCTTGCCGAGGTCATTCCGATACTTTGAATGGCAAAAGCAAAATTGCGGGCGATTGCCGGTGAAATTTTCAAAAGCAAGGTGAAGATCGGATAAGCAAGGGCCGCACTTCCTTCGGGGCTTGATCCGGCAATAAATGATCCGAAGACCATTGTTAAAACGGCATAATAGTGCTTAAAATAGAGTTGAAAGCTTTGGGTTGAGAACATATAGTATGTCCAGCAACCCAGAACTACAATTAGAAATGAGAAGTATAATTTGGGTACCCTCGTCTTGGTCATTCATTCCAGTGTTGGTATTGCCAGAAATCCTTACTTCTTTAATAATTTAAGGATCGACTGCTGATTTTTAACAATCGTCTCAAGTGTTTTTTGATTTTTGAGAATATGATTCTGATTGGCAATTATTGCCTTTTGATTCGAAAGGATCGATTGCTGGTTTTGCTTCAGCGATTTCTGGTTTCTAATAATCACCTTTTGGTTGCTTTGAAGTACCGCTTGATTCTTAAGGATCGAACTTTGATTACTCTTGATTACATTTTGGTTACTAATAACCGGATTGTTTTGTGTGGTTGCCATTTTGGTTTTGTTTAAAATGTTAAATGAAATACGTATTTGCTTGAATTTGGATTTAATGATTAGGCCTTTAATCCGGCATACCGGTTTTCAGAAGGTAAATAACCCTTGTCAACAAGAATATTCGCTAATCGTTCATAGAAAGCAGAGTCTGTAGGTGTCACACTTGCCAATCCATCCACCAACCTATTATACAATGAAAATAAAGCAGCGATCAATACCGTGTCGTGGATTTCCAAATCGGTTGCACCCTCGGATTTTGCAGTACTAGTCATCTCCGAAGATACATTTTTTCCACTTACCTGAACCGCCCTTGCAATTATTAGTAGCGCTTTCATTTTAGCGCTGACTGGTGCATTCAAAAGATCTCTCTTCACAACGTCAGCGGTTTCTTTTTCACCCAAAAGCAAATCCGCAGCGGCAGTGTGCGCGGCAGTGCAAAATTTACACTCATTCCCGTAAGACACAATCGTTGCAATCAACTCCCTTTCTCCTTGGGTAAGCGAAGAATCACCACGCAACAAGATATGGGTTAACTGGCGAATAGGCAAAGCTGTTTCCGGTCGATAGTTAAGAATACCGGTGATTCCAGGCAAATTCACATCGAGAGGAATGTAAGGCATTGGTTTTATGATTTGGGTTGTATTCTAATTTTTGTGCTGTGGCTGAATTTTAAACGGAGGTGTCAGATATCCTTCCTCGGCGCGTTGCTTCCCCATGCGATCATAGACTTCCGGGTCATCGGGTGCCCAGGTGGCTAGCCCATCCACATACCGATTGAACATACAAAAGGCAGCCGCAATCAATACTGTGTCGTGAATTTCAATGTCCGTGGCACCCTCTTTTCGTGCTGCTTCAACATCAGATTCCCTGACTTCTTTCCCGCTCAATTGCGTCTTGCCGGCAATTTTTAACAACGCTTTTAATTTATTGCTGATGGGCGCAGTGTCGGGATTGGACTTCACGCGCTCCACGACATCTCCATTGTGAAGATGATGTTTGGCAATCGCACCATGAATGGTAGCGCAGTATTGGCAAATGTTTAAACTCGAAACATAGGTAGCGATCAGTTCCCGCTCACCAGGGCTAAGGGTTGGGTGAGGATTGTGCAATAAAGTTTGAACCAGCGCATTTAATGGAACTGCTGTCTCCGGGCGAAAAACAAACAAGCTACGGATGCCGGGGTATTCCTTGGGAAGGTCGATGTGTGGCATAAGTATGAAAAATTATTTTAGAGATACCAATTATTTATACTGTTCTGTTTGAGGGTGAAAGGTACGCCAACTGTGCCAAAATTCCTGATACGCATTTATTTTCTTTAACTGTTGAACTGTGGCCAGATCGCGACCTGAGAAATTATATTGCTTGTCATCAACCATTAATGTGTCGTTGCGAAAGGCAAATGTTTCGGCATCCGAGGAACGTTCAAAAGCAACAAAACTTTGGTTATCGGATGATAGAACAAGTGCAATTGGTGTCTTACCAATCTTGTCGTTGATGATTCGCATTTCTTTCAACGTGTTCCAATCGTAGGCTTTGCTCGATGTGCCAACCTGGAGGCCAACGATCCATGATTTGTCTTTCCATGACGTACTGTCGGTGCGTGTGAGATCGCCCTTGCTCTTACCGTGCTCAAATTTTCCGATAGAATCATAATTTGATTTGGAGGCTTTATCCAACTGCATGACCAATGCATTCGGATAGAGCTCAAATAATTTTTTTATAGAAAGCTGCCGGGATTCAACTTCGGGAAGTGCTTCGCCTTTTAGTGAACCGGTAATTGCTTCACCATTGACCTGACGCCACCAGCTTTTAGTCGTTGCGTCTTCAAACATAGCATTGAAGTGATCCATTCCTACCAGGCGAAATTTTTCAGGCTGGCCTTTTACGATTGGCTCATAAACGCGGCCTGTGCGGCAAACACTGCAATAGGTAACGATCACTGATTTGCCTCCAACGATATCTTGAACCTGGTGATGATAAACAATGTATCTCATTGGGTACGCTTTCACCTCGCCATTATTTTCGACTGCGACCACCATACTACTATCATTCAATTTATTTTTATCTTTTGATACGAAGGTAAGTTGCTCCGGCTGCATGAACATATGATCAGCCACCATTTCGAAATTGAAGAGATAAGTCACTGCTATCGCTGCTGCTAAAAATAATGCGGGCAACCATTTGTGCTTGATTTGAAAGGCGTTAATACTGCCGATAGAGATGCAAAGCCCAAACGCGATTCTAAAATACCAGCGGTATCCGTATAAGAAGTAAGCGACATCAATGCTGTTCATGCGCTGGCTACCCGGCATTGGCATGATGAAATACACATTCAGTATTTCAAATAAAATTACTCCAGCGATGCCAACATAAAATATTTTTCTCATCTCAATTTTTATTTAGGTTAAAACAACTTCAGCTTCTCGTTTTTGTCACCGGGGGAAGACAAAGTTGGTCCGGTAATGTCCAGGTAATGGTTTTTAACGGAACTTGTTGCAACTGATCGTTTCCTTCAATGATCTTATAAAACAGATTGGGTTTTATGTTTTTGAAAACCTGAATTTCCTTGCTGCCATGCCATCTGATTTCCAATTCATCAATCAGAGCTGCCTGGCCTATTCCAATTTCTCTCCGTAATGGAGAGCATCCAAAACTGCCACCGGAATTGACATCCCTGTAAACACTTCTTATCTTGCCGTTCTCACGAAAGGTTAATTTCAGTTGCGTTCCAATAGCGCCTTTATTTGATTTTGTGCCCTCTAACTTCAGGCATATCCAGTTATTGGTGTTCTGTCCGGGATTAAGAAAGAAAGAATTCTGATAAGCATCGCCAGGATAGACCCCACCCATATCAATATAAATATCCTGATCTCCGTCATTGTCCATATCGGCAAACGAAACGCCATGGCCTTTTTGAAGATGCCCGACTCTTGCCGAAGTAGTGACGTCAGCAAATTTTTGACCGTCCACGTTCTTGAACATTTTATTGGGAATAAGCGATTTGTAATCCGGATTACCGGTGCCTAAATACATATCTAAGAACCCGTCATTGTCGATGTCGCCAAAATTGGACCCCATGGCAAATGCGTTTTTATTCAAACCAAAATCATTCGCCACATTGGTAAACGTACCATCATGATTGTTGTGATAAAGCAACATTTTTTCCGGATTGCCGGCAGGGATATTTAATTTTTCAGAGGCAAAAAAGATACCCAGTGAAGTATTGGTATACGTATAGTCGCAAGCAAAGATGTCCAACCAGCCATCATTATCGTAGTCCCAAAACCATGTTGGAAATGTATTTCCATGTTCCTTATCGAGTTTGGCCTTGCTCGTCACATCGGTAAAAGAAACATCGCTTCCCTGCTGTTGATTATTTTTTAGAAGAAACCGTTGTCCGTCTAGCGTGGAAACAAAAATGTCTTTCCATCCGTCATGGTCGTAATCACCCGAAGCGACTCCCTTCACATATTTTAATATTTCGCAATTTGCTTTTTTTGCCATTTCAGAGAACGTGCCGTCCTGGTTGTTGATGTAGAGTTCGCAGGGATGTGGGTTTTTTGAATTTGGGAAATTCTCGTTCCCAATAAACAGGTCCAGCCAGCCATCATTATTGAAATCATTCCAGGTTGCTGTCTGGGTGGGATGGTAGGAAAGCAAACCGCTTTCAATGGTTACATCGGTGAAGGTTCCATCTCCGTTATTCTTTAATAAAGAATTGGGTTCCCTACCGAATTCCCTTTTCCATCCTCCGCGCAATACCAATACATCGGTGAAGCCATCATTATTGTAATCAGCTTGCGTCATATTTAACCCACCCGTAGTTCCGTTGAGTCCGATTTTGTCGGAGCGATCGGTAAATGTTCCATCCGCATTATTTTTAAAATAGTGTAAGGCATCTTCGGTACCCCATCCCGAGGTCATAATATCCAGGTAACCATCATTGTCAAAGTCTTCTACAATGCTCCCGCCAGCCATGTTATTGACGTCCAGTTTTAAATTGGAAGCAACATCCTGGAATCTGCGAACCTTAAAGGTCGTGTCGCCCTCCATGCCTGGTAATAAAAATGTTGATGGCACCCCTTTCGGATATTCTCCAACCGTCATGTAGGCCAGGTTAATTAGCCACTTTGATTCCAAATCATTCGGGTTTTTTGTAAGCAGCTTGGTATAAATCTCTATCGCTTTTCTTGATCCTGTTTGAAGGGTATGAATTCCCAAACCTCTTATTGGTAAGATACAGGATTCTGCTGCATGATTGGAGATACAGTTGGCTCGTTCTCCCTGACGCAAATAAGCCAATGCAAGCTCTTTCCATACGGGTTCGATTTTGTAATTCTTTTCATCCCCCTTTAAAATTTCATCAAATTGCTGGATGCACAGATCATTTTTTCCTAACGCCATCAGAATTTTCCCTCTCATGAATTTGTAATACATGGCCTGATTGGGGTTTTGTTCAATCCGTAATAAGGAATCGATAAAAGGCAAGCCTGCCTCAGGGCAAAGAGGATTGGCCGCAACATTTATTTCTTTGTGCGCTTTTCTAAGCACAGAAACCATATCTCCATGGATTAAGGCCTTTTGATTTTGCTTGCAGGACAACAGCGATAAGAAAGTCAAACCAACCGTTAATGCAAAAATCGATTTTAGTTTCATGATAATTTATTCAAATACGTTCTCATCTGCCTGCTAAATTATAAATAAGCGGCAAGAGTATTCGTATAAATCAAAATGAAGAAAACCGAGCCTAACAAAGTTTGCCTGGGTTTGCGCATTCTCAATTCTATTAGCTACTCCCTAATTTTTTTTCTGCCAGAATAGTTCCCTGTACACGCGCCTTGATTTTAGCAAAGGCTGTTTCCCTGGCGGTGGAGATGTCGTCAGCGAATGGAGAGAACCCACAATCATCGGTTGTACCAAGGCGGTTAACCGGAACAAATTCGGAGGCCTCCACAATCAAATCGCGTATTTCCTCCACGGTTTCAATCCGTGGGCTCAGCACGTTGGTAACACCAATAAAAATCTTTTGATTTGGCTTAGAGAATTCTTTGATCGCTTTTAAGGTAGTGGCCTTATCTTTTTCTGCCGCATATTCCAAATAAAAGTTTCCAGCATGAAGTTCAAAGAGCAAAGGAAGTAATTCAGTGTAACTGATATCGGCACTATGAGTGGAGTCATGGTCTCCACCCGGGCAGGTGTGTACCCCGATTTTTTTTTGCTCAGCTTCCGTAAACCGATCAAGTACTTGATTGTTTAAAGCGATAAACATTTTGAGTAAACCTTTTGATGGATCAAGCTTGATCGCGAGCCTCGCTTCGGTAAAATCTATTTGTACGTTATATGCGCCGCTATTCAAACATCTTCTGATATCCGCTTCAGCGTCGTTGACCAGGTCGTTGATAAATTGATCTCTGGAATATCCTGCAATCCCTTCCTGCGGGTAAAGCAAACTAATAGCGGAAGATGAAATGACGGCTTGCTTTACAGGCAAACGAGTATAAGATTTTGCTTTTTCAAAATAGCTATTGGCAAAAGTCTGGTAGTGAAATGGGCCGGCAGTAAGTTTAGGCAATTGTCGCGTATGTCCGTCTGCAAAGGGGATCACGACCCCATCGGACGCAAGATGTTTGAAACCGTGAATTGGATAGGTAGCAAAACTTGGTTTCGATTGCTCACCATCGGTAATAACAGGCGATCCGGTTTGCTCAAATAATTGGATGGTTTCTTTTACAGCTTTTTCCGTAAGGGCAGTCAACTCATTCTCTTTGATTTCTCCTTTTGCGAAAGATCCCATCGCTTCGATGAGATACGCTGGCCGCGGAATACTGCCAACTGGTTCGGTTGCGATTTTCATAATTGTATTGGTCACTAGGTTATTGAAGAATTTATTTATATAAATCAAAATTGATATACCCTTCTTCCGCGCGGCGTGGCCCACGCTCAACATAAACCTGACGGTCTTGTGGCGCCCATGTGCCTAGTCCATCCACGTAGCGGTTGAACATGCAGAAAGCTGCGGCAATTAAAACGGTGTCATGGATTTCAACGTCTGTTGCGCCAAGGCTTTTAGCTTTTTTGATTTGCTCTTCCTTCACGTGCTTTCCACCTTTCTGAACGCTGCTTGCAATTGCCAGCAATGATTTTAGTTTTTCAGAAATCGGCGTCACCTGAAAATCTTTTTTCACGGCATCAATGAACGGCATATCACATTGTAAATAATGTTGAGCGATGCCTCCGTGCGCATTTTGACAGAAGAAACAATCATTGAGCGACGAAACATACGTTGCAATCAACTCTCGGTCGCCCCGACTAAGGGAATTTTCACTGCGAAGTAAAGCTTCCGCAAGTTCGTTTAACGGTTTCGCTGTTTCCGGACGAAACGCCATGGGCCCGCGAATACCCGGTAATCCTTCTGGTAAATTGATGTGTGCCATTGAAGTATTGGGTTGTAAGTTTTAGGTGATAAGTTGTTAATAGATTCCTCCATAGTTTGAAATGACTTAAGACTTATGACTCACGACTTGTTCGGCAAGACATATCCTTTCTCACCCAACCTTACTCCCATCTCCTCATAAGCCTTTGGATCGGTTGGTGTGAAGCTCGCAAGTCCATCAACATAGCGGTTAAACATACTAAACGTAGCCGCGATCAAAACCGCATCGTGAATTTCTCGGTCACCTGCTCCACGTTTGCGCGCTTCAACAACATCCTCGGGTAAAACTTCTTTTCCGTTTTTTTGTACTTTGCCTGCTATGGTTAATAATGCTTTCAGTTTGTCGTTGATCGGCGCGGATTTGTAATCATCAAGAACGAAATCAACGACTTGTCTTTTGTCTTTGAATAAATAACGAGCGGCGGCGGCATGGCTGCTCATGCAAAACATGCAGTCATTGCGCGAAGAAACATATGCTGCAATCAACTCGCGCTCGGCTTCCGTTAACGGTGATTCGCCTCTTAGCAAAACTTGCGCGAGTGCATATAGATGTTGCCCTGATTCCGGGCGAAACATCACCAGGCTTCGGATGCCGGGAACTCCTTCGGGTACCTTAATATGTGCCATAAATTAGTCAATTGTTTTTTTTGAGAATAGGAGAAATAAAAGACCTACCAGAAACACAAGTGAAAATGTAAATAATGAATTGCCATACCCGCCCAGCGTTGTCACGAGTACACCCACAAAGAATACTGCTGCCGCCGTAAAAAACCTTCCGGCATTAAAGCATAAACCGGTTGCTGTTGCCCTAATGGAGACAGGAAAGAGCAGTGGGATGTATACCGAAAGCAACCCCTGGCTGATCCCAAACATAAAGGAGAGCGAAGCAATTTCGATAATGGTGATAGTCGTGAACGAGGAATTTAATTTGAACAATAAAAAGGACAGGATGAAACAGCCGGAAAAACACAGGAGCATTGCCTTGCGGGTGCCTAGTGAATTGGAAACCCAGCCTGACAAAAACCCACCACTTAGTCCACCCGCACCAAGCAACATCATGCTCAACCCTCTTTCACGTTGTCCGTCTGAGTGGATTAATAGTGATTGTACCCAGGTTGGCACCCAGGAAAAAATCGCCCATAATCCAATGAGCATTGATCCGAAAATGATAGAACCATTTATAATGTCGGCCCGGTGTACGCGAATGGTTTCATTCGTTTTATTTTCTTTTGGTTGATTGCGCGAAGTTTTCCATTTCGCTGATTCCTGAAGAAGCCCAAATGAAATAATTCCAAGGACCAATGGAATCAACCCCATCATAAAGCCTTGCCGCCAACTCGATACAAAAAAATTAACAGCGCCTGAAGAGAAAATCCCGACAGGAAAACCGATGGAAAGAATTCCAATAAAGATGGCACGCGTTTTTTCAGGCCATGTTTCGGAGAGTAGCGTTGTGTTGATTACCAGCATCCCACCTACGCCGAAACCACAAAAAAACCGAAAGAGCATTACCATTTCCCAAGATGTTGCAAAAGCAATGAGGAATGTGAATAGTCCGTACAATCCTATCGACAAAGCAAGCGATCTCACCCTTCCGATGCGATCACCTATTGCCCCCAAGGCAAGTCCACCAAAGGCCCAGCCGATAAAATAAAAACCGCTGATGTACGCACTAACACGGCTTACCTGTGCCTCATCAACAATTCCGAGAAAATCTTTTACCAGCACCGGAAGGTAAACCGACATTAGCGTTGACGCAGTACCACCGAGAACATTACCAAGAAAACAAACAGCAAATGTTAGCCATAAAAGGGTAGTGATCTTTTTAGTATGCAATTCGACTGTGGTTGTCTCTACTTGTGTCATCAGATCAGTTGGAGATAGTAGAACGATATGAAAAAATGGAGAGATACACTTGATTTCTTCAGTTCAATTTGGTGTACTTAAATTCTTTTTCAGATGATCATAGCCCTGAGGCAGGCGCTTATACCCTTTTGAAATCCGCTCGGCAAGCCCTTTGTAAAAATTCGGATCGGTCGGTGTCACTGTTGATAAGCCATCGACATAGCGGTTATATAAACAAAAGAGCGCGGCAATGAGCACAGTATCATGAATCTCAATATCAGTTGCTCCTGCTGACTTAGCCCTTTCGATCGATTCGTTTGTAACGGCCTTTCCACTTTTTTGAACTTGCGATGCAATGGTGAGCAAGGCTTTCATTTTCTCGCTGACAGGCGAAGTAGAGATATCATTTTTTATTTTGGTCGTGGTCTCACATTCACCGAGCAATACATCCGCGGCGGCTGTATGTGCCGCTGTGCAAAAACGGCATTCATTACCGTGTGAAACTACGGTGGCAATAAGTTCACGCTCTCCATCGGTTAGCGTAGATGGGCCCCGCAATAGAAATTGTGTCAGTTCGCGAATTGGTTCGGCCGTATCTTTCCGATACTCCAACAACCCGGTGATTCCCGGCAAATGGTCTTCTAATGGTATGTATGGCATGATTTACGTTTTTACTGCTTGATTTCAGAAGTTGTGGCTGCCAGTCTTGACCCTAACAAGAACTGGCGCCACTCGCTTCCATCTTCTAAACTATCTAAACTAAATTAAACCGGGTCATGAAGTTTGTCAGGCCCGACCCTAAACGGGCACTGACTCACCTCATTCTCTCAAACTGCTATCGACTGTAAGAAGTAATACCCTAAAAGTTCTAGAAATTCAACAATGACAAATCGATCATTGAGAAATGAATTTTACGGCAGAATTTTGATTGTCAAAATTTCAGGATCAACTCCATTCGAGAAGCTGAATCCAGCATTCTGATTTTTAGGAATTGATTTGCTGCTGTAAAAATCAGCAGTTAACCTCCGGAGGAGGAGAAAATTCAGGATTGTCCTGATTAAGGATCAGGTTGTTGTAGAAAGAATTGGTACTCGCCAATTCAATGCTTTCACGAGGGGATAAATTAATCTCCGAAACTACGGGGCTATAATCCTTTATCAGAGTGGCTATTGTTTTTGAATTTTGCCCACTGGAAGAAGGTGACTGATCCGTCGATAGTTTTACAAAATCCGACAATACTTTGAAGGCTTTCTTTTCCTCATTGTTTTTAATACAGACAATGTAAACGGTATCATTCAGGTATTTTTGCTCAACTAGTTTATAAAACTCCCCTTGATGCTCGAATTCACCCTGAACTCTTTCAAAGTTATTTTGCTGAACCGGATAAGGAAGTGTGAGTGGGATTTTAAGGGTAACCGTTTGATCGGGGGTATACTCATTATTGTCGATCTGTTGGTTCATGACAACGTCTGCCTGTCTGATCATAGCCATATAAATGCCATAATACCCTATTACATTAAACAGGAATAAAACGACCAGCACTATGGATATAATTCTCTTCAATTCACTTTTGTCGGTACATAATTATGAACTTTATCTGAGAAATCAAAAATCTTATCGGATCAATACTTCAAATATATTGACAAGTGTCTGGCATTTTAAATCACAAGGCGCGAAGACGGCGCAATGCCTATTTTGGAAGTTTGTCCAAAACATCCATCACTTCCTTCACGTGTTTACGGCTGGTTTCCAGTAAGGCTTTCTCCTCTTCATTCAATTCCAGCTCGATAATCTTTTCCACACCATCTTTTCCCAAAACTACGGGTACACCCAGATAACAGTTCTTAATTCCGTATTCGCCATCCAATTGAATGCAGACAGGAAGTACCCGCTTTTGATCTTTTACAATCGATTCAACCATTTGAGCAGCAGCAGAACCAGGGGCATACCAGGCTGAGGTTCCCATGAGTTTAACCAGTTCCCCTCCTCCAACTTTCGTACGTTCAATAATTGCGTTGAGTTTATCAGTTGCTATCATCTCTGTAACCGGAATGCCAGCAACGGTTGTATAGCGAGGTAGCGGCACCATCGTGTCACCATGTCCACCCAAAATCATTGCCTGAATATCTTTGGGAGAAATATTTAAGGCTTCTGCCAGGAATGCCTTATAGCGTGCCGTATCCAAAATCCCTGCCATACCCATCACCCGGGTGCGGGGAAATTTCGAAATTAAGTGTGCCTGGTAAGTCATCACATCAAGAGGGTTGCTGACCACAACAATGATCGCCTTGGGCGAATGCTTGACAACATTCTCCGTTACGGTTTTCACGATCCCCGCATTGGTAATGATTAAATCATCACGCGTCATACCTGGTTTGCGAGGTAACCCTGAGGTAATCACCACAACATCGGAGTTCGCACTTTTAGAGTAGTCGTTGGTAGAGCCTATCGTTCTACTATCATAAAGGTTGACCGGTGACTTTTGCCAAATGTCCAAGGCTTTGCCTTCTGCAAGTCCTTCTTTAATATCGACCAGCACGATTTCGTTGGCTACTTCCCTGTAGGCAAGCACATCGGCGCAAGTCGCACCAACATTGCCAGCGCCAACCACTGTTATTTTCATAGAAATGTTTTTTAGTTTTCTTGTTAATGAAGCAGGCAAGTTATCACTCACCGTCAACAAAAGAAAACTATTAACGGATAAATAATTGGGCCTCTATTGCTTAATAATTCCACTGAAGAACAATACCTTAGCGCGCAAAAAACAACATGCTGGTAGTCAAGTTTGGGGGCACTTCGGTAGGAAAGCCGGAAAGGATGAAGAAAATTGCGACCCTGGTGCTAAATATGCCAGGGAAGAAAGTCGTGGTATTGTCTGCACTCAGCGGGACCACAAATGCCCTGGTAAGTATTGGCGACCACCTAATGGCTTTTCAAACCCAAGAGGCAAACGAAGAAATTGCAGCATTGGAGCAGCACTATCTCCAGTTCATTAAAGAGCTTTATGAATCCATCACCTTCCAGGCCATTGGAGAGGAATTAGTGAGCAGATACTTCAGCTTGTTTCGGTTACTGGCAGCCGGGAAATTTGACGACCGAAGTTATCGTGAATTGCTGGCTCAGGGAGAATTGATTTCCACCGAATTGTTTTATCATCATTGTCAGGAAAGAAAGATCAACGCAAGGCTTCTTCCCGCCCTTCACTTTATGTCGATTGATGAAAATCACGAACCCGAACTGGAAAAGATTCGTGAACGGATCAATCCCATTTTAGAAACGATGAGCAATGCCGATTTGCTCATCACGCAAGGATACATTTGCCGAAACCATAAAAATGAAATTGATAATTTAAAACGCGGTGGAAGCGACTACACTGCCTCACTGATCGGCGCTGCCTTGCTTGCCGAGGAAATCCAAATCTGGACTGACATTGACGGCATGCACAACAATGACCCGCGGATTGTAAAGAAAACCATGCCGATCGCCGAACTGACTTTCGATGAGGCGTCAGAACTCGCTTATTTTGGCGCGAAGATTTTACACCCCTCCACCATCGTTCCCGCCCAGAAATACAGCGTTCCCGTTCGCCTTAAAAATACATTGGACGAAAAGGCGGAAGGAACCCTGATCAGCGAGCGTGGCAGCCGAGGCCAATTCAAAGCAATTGCTGCCAAAGATGGCATCACCGCCATCAAAATTAAGTCATCGCGAATGCTGTTGGCCTATGGTTTTCTACGGCAAGTATTTGGTATATTCGAAAAATACAAGACTTCGATTGATATGATTTCAACTTCGGAGGTTGCTGTTTCCGTGACCATCGATGACAATCAATATTTGGATGAAATTGTCAATGAGCTGAAAGTCTTTGGTTCCATCGATGTGGACAAAAAACAATCTATCATTTGCATTGTGGGCAACATGCTGGCCGAAAAGGAGGGTGTGTTGAAAGATGTATTTCAAACGTTAGCAACCGTGCCGATACGCATGGTGAGCTATGGTGGCAGCACCAATAACATATCCTTGTTAGTAGAAACCTCGCAAAAAGAAAAGGCGCTCAACCTTTTGAACGAGGGGTTATTTGGCCTTTGATTCCAGATCGGTTTTCAGAAGTTAACCCTTAATTCATAGTTAGAAATCCTTTCTATTTTGCCGATTGGTTGCCATATTTCCAAAACTATTTTGAAGGCTTTCCGTTTTTAGACTATTTTTGCACCTATGTTCAGACGGCTATCAAGAAGAAAGATTATTTTTCACTCGATAGCGATTCTATTGATGACATTCACAATAGGGTTCGTTTTGTTACCCGATTCAGGAACCTATTCTGCCGATACTACTTTTATTAAGTCCCACGTTCCCAGTGCAGATAATTATTATTTCTCCATTCTATCCGATGACAAAGAGGACACCGATGAAGATGGATCTGTCGATATTCAAATTTCTTCGTGGTTACCGACCGGGCTTTTTTGATCAAGTTTCTTTTGAGGAAGATTTTACTGTTTTGCAGACTTACTTGGTAAGCTTGCCCGTTTCTGAAGTTTACATTATCAATCGACAATTGCTGATTTAAACAGCTTTCTTATGGCCCAATCGGCCTGGTTTCTTTGGTCCTATTTTCACAGCTGTAATTTATGAATATAAAGTCCTTCGTCGGCTCCATTTCGTTTTTTGTACCGATGGCATCCAACTATCATTTGGAGTCGGGATGTGTACAGTATGGAACGGAAAAAATAGTGGCTGGCACGTAATTAGCAGACTATCTTTAAAACTCAATTTTATTAGACATGGGTATTATCAGGCACGGAAAATTCATTTTAATTTTTTTGTTGTACCTCCTATCAAGTAGTAAAATTTGTGTTGCGCAGTTGCCAAACAAAATTTCTGCGGACACATTGAAAATCACCTTGCAGGAAGCCGAGCAATTATTCCTCCAGAAGAATTTACTCTTGCTTGCGGCCAAATATAATATCGATGCGCAGCGCGCTTTTACTCTTCAGGCAAAACTTTATCCGAACCCCTATTTCACTTATACCAATGCCGTTTACAATTCAATAAACAGAAAGTATTTTGATGTGGGGCATCAAAGTGACAATACACCCGGAATAAGTCAACTGATACTTCTGGCCGGCAAAAGAAGAAAGCAGGTTGGAATGGCAGAAACGAATAGCCTGCTTGCGGAAGACCGGTACCTCGATTTGCTTCGAACTTTAAAATTCACTTTACGGAGTGATTTCTTTTCTACTTATTATTTGCAGCAGACTGAAAATGTGTACATCAAGGAAATAGATGCCTTAAAAAAAATCTTATCCGCCTTTCAAACCCAATTAGGTAAAGGAAACATTTCAAAAACGGAAGTGGTACGTGTGCAGGCGCAATTGTACGCTTTGCAAAGCGAATACAATGACCTCAGAAATAACATCTACGACACCGAAAGCGAAGTACGAACCCTATTGGATTCACTGGGCATTTACGTCGTACCCGTCGTTGACACTGCGAAAATTGAGTCGACCGACCCATTGAAATATTCACTTAACAATTTACTTGATTCAGCATCCAAAAACAGGACTGACCTGAGGCTCGCCAGGCACACCCTTATGCTCAGCAATCAAAACCTTACCTACCAAAAATCGCTTGCTGTGCCCGACATTACTATAGGTACCATGTCCACGCAGGCGTCAAATTTCATTCCTAATGAGTTATCTTATTCTTTCGGGCTCTCGGTGCCAATATTTAACCGTAACCAGGGAAATATCCGGTCGGCAAGATTTCAAATTAAATCGTACGAGGCCAATTTAAAAAGTGTGCAATTGCAATATGAGGAAAATGTTTACAGGGCATGGGAAAAGGCACTAACTCAATATAATTTATTTCAATCGCTCGATAAGAATTTTTCTCATCAGTTTGACCAACTCGCCAGATCGGTCTTGGATAATTATAGCAAAAGAAATATAGGGCTTTTGGATTTTCTTAATTTTTATGAATCCTACAAGCTAAACACCGTGCAATTAAATTCTATACGCAGTGATTTGGCGAATTCGTATGAGAATATCAATTATATGACAGGGACAGATTTTTTTAACAAATAATACCAGGTAATTATGAAAAATAGTTCTAAGCGCATTTTATCATCCCCAAAGA
>Ga0206942_1212_pt1 | contig 16617 bp, 14 predicted proteins | sample Alteio_BWOrgHeat_6_FD_153253 | JGI IMG/M metagenome (GOLD analysis project Ga0206942, IMG submission 153253) | Enriched cells from forest soil in Barre Woods Harvard Forest LTER site, Petersham, Massachusetts, United States -... | ecosystem: Environmental > Terrestrial > Soil > Temperate forest > O... | reverse complement strand
TACAGGATACAACTTTATATGCTTTCACGCCGGTCGCTGACACCAACAGTTACCGCAACCGCTTCATGCTGGTAATAAATAAACAGCTATCCGCATCACCGCTGGCCGTTGCCAAAATACTTAACCAGTCAAGCCCTGCTGTGAAAGGCGTTGCCAACAGTGTGGCTGCAGCAGGCAATGTAACCTTGTATCCAAACCCGGTAACAAAAGGCACTAACGCATCGCTGCGGTTTAATAATATGGATAAAGGCAGTTATGAAGTTGCAGTGTACAATTTAAATGGACAAAAACTGTCAAGCCGTACAATACAGTACAACGGCGGCAATAGTGTTTATGCTTTGCCAGCAGATCCTTCATGGCTATACGGCATCTATACACTTCGTATTACAAATAGTACTTCTAAAAAAATAATGAACCTAAGAATGGAGATCAGATAAAACTGATTTAGTTTTTCAAACACGGGATGCATATTACACTCCAGTGAGTTGGAGGTTTATCTGTCTGAAGGATTTTTCAATTTATTCGAAAGCATTTCAATTGTTTTCTGAATTCTTTGTGCTCGTGTTTCTTCATGTTTTACAGAAACGATCTATTCACGTATACATTTTCGATGATTGAATGCAAGGCTTGAAATCGCCTGGTTCATTTACCGCACGAATTTTTGCCTATCTTTTAGCTTGTCATATTATAACCTCCTTGTAATTACTGGAGTTGCTTTTCTTTAATGAAACTGCCATCATTTTTAAACATTGCCATCATTTCTTTCCCGCTGGTTTGCCAGCGTACCCTGTAAAAAGTTTTTCCTTTTTTATTGGTACCGGTTACCCATTTTACATTGGAAACACTGGGATATTTGCTTTTAAATGCAGTAATTACAGAACCCGGAACTTCACTCGCATCAATACGGGTTACGGTTTTCCCCGAAGTAACAGTGTCTTGATTTACGGTACTGTCGTTATTTGTGATTGCTGCTGTTGTGGTATCAGTTATTGTACTGTCAGCAGCCATGTTTTTCGAAGGGGAATTATTGTTACAAGCTTGCAGGGATAATAAAATTGATATGGATAAGTAAACAAACGATTTTTTCATACTTCTTTTATGCATTAGCTAAGCACAATAAGTGCCAATTTGCGAAGAGGCAAGGATTGGAGTTAAGGAATCGAACAGGTTTAAGTTGTTTGATACTGGTCTAAAAAATAAACCATGATATTTGACTAATTTTAGATATGGATTTCAAAAAGTATCTCTTGTTATTGTTTATTCTTTTAACTAACAATGTTTCCTTCTCACAAAAAACAGTTACCGCGCCGACACCTTCCAATAAACCAGGCATATACCAGTTAGCCCAGATAAAAAGAAAATATGGAATGTTCATTCACTTCGGAATAAATACTTTTTATGATGAAGAATGGACAGACGGCAGCAAACCGGCATCTTCCTATAAGCCGCTCACGGTTGATGCGGATCAATGGGTACACGTTGCAAAACAGGCGGGCATGAAATACGTAATACTTGTATCAAAACATGTGGATGGCTTTTGCCTTTGGGATAGTAAATACACGGATTATGATGTAGCTTCTTCATCTAATAAAACAAATGTGGTTGAAGAAGTTGCCATGGCTTGCAAAAAATATGGAATCGGAATTGGAATTTATTATTCTTTGTGGGACCGGCACCAGAATGCTAATGTAAACGACAGTTCATTGGATAAGGATTACAATGAATATATGATCAACCAGATTAAAGAACTGTTTGCGATTGTAAACAAATACACACCGGCGGTGGAACTATGGCTTGATGCTGGTTGGGAGAAAAAACGTTCACGATGGCCGATAGCTGAAATTTATAAAACAGTGAAAGAAATGGCGCCTCAATGCCAGGTAGGTGTGAACTGGTCAATAGGAACACCGGAAAATCCCGATCCAGATTCTGCCTTTGTATTACCTGTTATGCAAAAAACCGGCTACCCTATACGGTATTTTCCCAGTGATTTCAGGATGGGAGATCCATATATGCCTGCTAACCCTGACCCGAAATTATTTTCTTATAATGGTCATTTATATTACATGCCGTGGGAAACAACTGTATGCATGAGTGAAAAATGGTTTTATAATACAAAGGATACTGTTTATAAAACAGCAGATGAATTATATAAAATTTATAAACAGGCAACGGCACAGGATAATATACTTATCCTGGATCTTCCGCCGGACAGGAGCGGCAAGCTACGTGAGAAAGATATTCAATTAGTGCTTGCCTTACACAAACAAATTCTTGAAGAAAAGCCCGAATAAGGTTTACTGAATTACTATTGAAAAGATATAAATGTTCGGGCGAAAACCATGTGATAGAAACCGGGGATTAAAAAATACCATAGTTTATTGCTTACTGTATGCCGTTTATTAATCTATGTATAATAATAATACTGCTCAGGAGCTAAAACGAAGTTTGCAACTTCGTAATTATGTTGTTGAATTAGAATAAAAATTACTGACCCTTTTTGTGTGCTCATCTTTTCTGCTGTGCCTTCTTCTATCTGTTACATAATCTTTGCTATAGCGGGATGTATAAGCGGTAATGCAACAATAAAATAATTTCCTTCTTCTTTTGTTACAACATCTTCTTTTTGTATTAACCTATACCTCGCAGTAATATTATTTAATCCGATGTTAGTAGAAACAGGGTTAATTTTTTTCTTTTGCAAATTATTTTTTACCGTAAGCGTTTTATCGCCTGTTGCAGATATTTCAATTTTTAAAGGCTGGCTTTTAGAAGTTACATTGTGCTTTACTGCATTTTCAACCAACAATTGCAATGTTAATGGTGGCAGCAAATAATCTTCATACTGCGGCGATATCTGCATTATCAGCTCTACCCCTTTGCCGTGCCTCAATTTTAATAACTGGTAAAAAGATTGTATAAATTTTGTCTCTGTTTGCAGTGTAACAAGTTCGTGTTTGTTATTTTCCAAAAGATAACGGTACACTTTCGTCATTTCATTTAAAAACTTATCTGCTTCTGCCGGGTCTTCAGATATAAGCGATGATAAAGTATTAAGTGTGTTAAACAAAAAATGAGGATTAACTTGTTGATTCAGATTCTCCAGTTGTGACCATAACTTTTCTTTTTCCAGCCGATTCTTTTCTTCTTCAGATTGCTTTAGCCGGGTGTAATAATAAAACGCTTCATAAATACCAAAGAAAAGCGTGAATACCAAAGCAGCTTTTGAAAGTGAGTTATTAATAAAGTTTAAAAATAATTGTCCGTTGCTTACCTGCTCCGATGCAGTTTGTGAACCATATGTAAAAACATAGCTTACAAAAGCTGTGCATAAAAGCAGCACTGAAGTAAAAAGCATTCCTGTAATAAAAACAAATGCTATTCTTTTTACGAGTTTGTAAGGTTCATGGAATCTTTCACGAAAATGTAAAATAATAAACCGGTTGCCTTCCCAAACAAGCGTAATTGATGCAAGTATTAACACTATGCGTTCTATAAAAAGCAGGTTTAATGGTTGTGAATAAAGTTTATTCGAATAAACGGCAACGAGAAATATGCATACAATAGCTATAATCCGGAACCATTTGTCTTTAACTTTCATCATAGCATTATCAAAAATAAAAGAATCGAAGTTTTATGAAATGTTTATTTCTCATTTTGCAACTTCGGTTATTTTATTCTGAAGTTTTAAACTTCGTTATTCCGGTGTTCAATTTGAAACAAAAGTTACAAACTTTAAAATATATGCGGCGAGCTGCAAATTTCGCCGGGAGATCTGAGCACTTTGCTCAGGTGGAGTAGCTTACTAAGTATTTAGCACAGATGATGATATTATCTTTACCAATATTTAATTCCTTCATGGTACAGGTTGGCATGTATAATACACTTAAAGTTTCACGCAAAGTGGAATTTGGTTTCTATCTTGATGATGGGAATGATGGGATACTGTTGCCCAAAAGATTTGCACCCAAAGGGCTGCATATTGGTGACGAAATAAAGGTATTTCTCTATCATGATTCTGACAACCGGTTAATTGCTACAACGCAGCAGCCAAAGGGTGTTGTGGGCGATATTGTTCAACTAAAATGCGTGAGCACAACAGAGCATGGCGCCTTCCTGGACTGGGGTTTAATGAAAGATATTTTTGTAGCAAAATCGCAGCAGCTTACAAGAATGCACAAAGAAGGTGAATACCTTGTAAAAATTTATATTGACGAACAAACCGGCCGTATTGCTGCAACAGAAAAAATTGAAAAGCAAATCAGCAATGATGCGCTTACGGTACAGGAAATGGATGAAGTAGAATTATATGTGCAAAGAGAAAGTGATCTTGGATATGTAATGATCATTAATGGTAAACATACAGGCCTGTTGCATGCAAACGAAATATACCGCAACATACATGTTGGTGATAAATTAAAGGGCTTTATTAAAACCATTCGTGCTGATAATAAAATAGATGTTGTGCTTGATAAACCCGGCTATGCACGCATAGAAAAAGAAGAGGAAAAAATACTTCGTTTATTAAAAGAGCATAACGGTTTCCTGCCTTACAATGATAAAAGCGATCCTGAACATATTTACAGTTTCTTCAGCATGAGTAAAAAAACGTTTAAGATGACGATCGGATCCTTATACAAACAACGCAAAATAGATTTCACCAAAAAAGGAATTCAAGCAGTTGAAGAATAAAAACGTTTAAAGAACACATAAGCCGGTCAGGCTTGTCCTTCAGGTTTAATACCAAAGTCTTTAAGCAACCGAACCACAGCATTATGCCCGGTGCAGCATTATCGAACCGGCAGAATGCGTTCCGGCATTGTTGAACATGCAGAAGATTATTTATACTGCAGCGCTGTAATGTGAGTGGCCTGATGATGTAACGTACCGAAATGGCATAATTTATGGTTTTATAAGTAAAATATACAACATGAAAGAGTTCAATACAAAACTTATTAAGCCTGTAGCGGCGGTTATGTTGCTCAGCTTATTAATGTCTTCCTGTTTACCCAGAAGACCACGTCCACCAAGACCACATGCTATGGAAAAAATAATGATAACCCCTTCAAATAATAATTCTTAATAAGTGGTTATGTGCTATCCGTAGTTTGTAACTATGGATTTTTTATTCATAATTTTCGATTAACGCCAGATGCAATCTGGCTATTTTATCTAACCCCTTAGCAGAAGACATATGGCAGGGGTTTACAAACTTTAAAGAGATTCCAAAAAGAAATAATTTTACATTCTACGCCGAGCTGGTATTATGCTAAACAGTTAAACATTCTACGTCGGGCTGAGTACAAATAACATAAGGTTGTATATTGCTTTTTTATTCTGTTACTGTAGAATTAATTCATTTTTGCAATTAGTATATTTTGAAACCTGTCTTAAAGATTCAGCAAAACATTGCCATCCTAATGCCTAAAAAACTAATACTCCTTGCTTTATTCATTATTTTTTACACGATAACGCATGCTCAGTATGCAAGCTGGATGATGGGTACATGGAAAAGTACAGGCGGAGCCGATACCATCCGGATCAATGATGTTTCAGTTGAAAGTTTTACCGGTACCAAAACAAGTGAAATCAATAATGCTGCGCATGCCAAAATCACCATTTCAATATCCGGTGCTTTCAGAGGAAAAGGATTGTATTTGCAGGACGGAGCAGTTTTACACAAAGAAGGATCGGAAAACGGGCAATGGCATGATTGTTCTGCCTGCTCACAGGAAAATAAAATGATGATAAGCCATGACAGCCTTATTTTAATTAGCAGCATTTCGGGTTGTAATAGCGGATGTGATGGTGAAACCCGTTATTACAGGTTACTTTCTGAATATGATGACCCTGCACAACGATACCTTGTTGACCGGTTTGGCAGGCCTTCAGATATCATTGGCTTCCATCCATACCAGCCGAAGGAAGGTGAAACGGTTCAATCTATTGATGATAGTGAACCTTCAAAAAACAATGTTGCTGCCGTTACTATGGTAGATGATCCTGCTGCTGAAGCAATAAAGAAAGCAGAAAAAAGGCACCAGGATTCACTTGATAACATTGCAAGGGTAAAACAACAACAAATAGATGCAGCTCAACTTGCACAACAAAAAAAGCGGCAACAGAAAATAACTGACTCGCTTAATCATGTACAACAAAAAGAACAGCAACGCACAAAAGATTCACTGGATAATGTTGCCAGGCTGGAACAAATAAGATTGCGAACGGAAGATTCCCTTCGTGATGTGCAGGCGAAAAAGCGACAACAGGAGATTGCTGACTCACTTAATCTTGTACAACAAAAAGAACATCAACGTTTAAAAGATTCACTGGATAATGTTGCAAGGCTGGAACAAATAAGACTGCGAACCGAAGATTCCCTTCGTGATGTACAGGCGAAAAAGCGGCAACAGGAGATTGCCGACTCACTTAATCTTGTACAACAAAAAGAACAGCAACGCATAAAAGATTCGCTGGATAATGTTGCAAGAATAAAACAACAACAGCTTGACGATTCCACCCTGCTTGCGCAACACAAGAAGCGGGAACAGGAGGTAACTGATTCACTTAAGCTTGTAAAACAAAAAGAACAGCAGCGCGTGAAAGATTCGCTGAATAATGTTGCCAGGCTGGAACAAATAAGACTGCGAACCGAAGATTCATTACGAAATGTTCAGATTAAAAAAAGGCAACAAGAAGTGGCAGATTCGCTTAGCCTCGTCAACCAAAGAAAACAGCAGTATATAAAAGATTCACTGCAAATTGTAGCTGCAGCAAACCTGCAAAAACTGCGAACAGCAGATTCACTTCGTGACGTGCAGGCAATAAAAAGACAACAGGAAGCCGATTCTTTGGCAGCTTTCCGCAGACAACAGTATAATGATTCTTTGCAAAAAGCAGCTTTGGCAAAAGCTGTTCTGCCAGCAACAACCGGCAATAATCAATCTGATGCAGACAAAGCACTCACATCCCGCACCAGCATATTGCTGCAAACTTATCACATTAATTCGCCGGATATTTTAATTGAACTGTTTGATAACGGGGAAATTGATGGCGACAGGGTTAGTGTATATCACAACAACGAGATTATTGTAAGCAACCAAACGCTGGGTATAAAGCCTATTACGCTGAGCATTCATGCAGATGCAACAAACCGGGAACATGAATTTGTACTGGTAGCAGAAAACCTTGGAAGTATTCCGCCAAATTCTGCATTAATGCGGATAACTGCAGGCAAACAAAGCTATAAATTATCAGTTAACACTGATATGAAAACGAATGCAAGAATTGTGTTTTATTACGATGGAAATTAGATAGCGCTTATCAGCACTTGTCCTTAGCTGGTCTTCCCGTACAAAGACAACAACAACCATCTATGGTTAGGTATGCGGCGAAGCTTGCAACCTTCGCCGAACTGAGATTTGCTTACGCTTTAAAGTAGTTAAACATTCTACTCCAAGCGGGAGTTCTGCTCGTTTATTGTCGAACTTTATCGAATTGTATTAGATTTGATAATATTTTATTTAAGAGTTATTCAATTAATAAAAACCCAGGATGGAAACGAAAATAAAACCAGCGCTTGCAGCATTGGTGCTACTGGTGGCGATTTCCTGTAAAAAAGAAAACAGCAGCATTCAATCTTCAGGCATTAGAGATGAAAATTCAATCCAGCAAAATATACCTTCAGTAATTATAGGCACACAGGTGTGGATGGTAAAAAATTTGAATGTAAGCCATTATCGAAACGGAGACAACATACCGCAGGTAAAGGATTCTGCCAAATGGGCTAAATTAACTACCGGTGCATGGTGTTGGTATAAAAACGATTCTGCCACCAGTGCTGTTTATGGCAAGCTATACAATTGGTATGCAGTAAATGACCCAAGGGGATTAGCCCCTGCAGGATGGCATATACCAAGTGATTCAGAATGGCATGCAACCGGAACATATTTAGGAAATACTGCAGGGGGTAAACTGAAGGAAACCGGAAAGGCGCATTGGGTCGATCCCAACGTTGACGCTACTAACAGCAGCGGCTTTACAGGGCTTCCGGGCGGGTATCGTAGCGAGATTGGACAATTCTGCTATATTAGATACCTTGGTTTATGGTGGACCTCTACTGAGTACAATAGTTCGACTGCCTGGTATCGCCGCTTGCTCTGCTATAGCAACTTCCTGGACTGGTGGCGGTTCCCAAAGCAAATGGGTTTCTCGGTTCGTTGTATCAGGAACTAACTATTTGTCTGCCTGCTTCACACTATTTACTTTTCACTGCAAAACATTCAACATAACATGAAAACAACATTCACAACCTGTGCAGTTTTAATGCTGTTAGTAATTTCCTGGACTAAAGAAAACAGCAGCATTCAATCTTCTACTATTGGCGATGAAAATTCAATGCAGCAAAATATAACTTCAGTAACTATAGGCACACAGGTGTGGATGGTAAAAAATTTGAATGTAACCCATTATAGAAATGGAGATAACATACCACAGGTAAAGGACTCTGCCAAATGGGCTAAATTAACTACTGGTGCATGGTGCTGGTATAATAACGATTCTGCCACCGGTGCTGTATATGGTAAATTATACAATTGGTATGCAATACATGACCCAAGGGGATTAGCCCCCACAGGATGGCATATACCGGGCGATTCAGAATGGTATGAAGTTTCAAACTTTTTAGGAACCAATGCGAAGAATGCGGGTGGTAAAATGAAAGAAGCAGGTGCTATCCATTGGTTAGATCCCAACGTTAACGCTACTAATAGTAGCGGCTTTACAGCGCTTGGGGGTGGATATCGTGACAACCTTGGACAATTCGCCTACATTAACTTTCTCGGTTACTGGTGGAGTTCTACTGAAAATGGTACTAAGTATGCCTTGTGCCGCCGCCTGGTTTCCTACGGTGGCTTCATGGACAGGATGACTTACGAAAAGCAGAAGGGTTTCTCTGTTCGTTGCGTTAAGGATTGATTATTTCCCTGCGTGTCATCGGCAAACTACCGAAAGTTACTTATCGTCAGCAGCTTTATTTTTTCTAAATTTCCTGAAAACATCAACCCCAATCTTAACACCGTTACCATCATCCTTTGCCCGTAAATAAATACTGGCGCCCGGCTTGTTAGCCTTTTTTTTGTCGATTGTTTTAAAGTCGTCGTCAGAATTATTTTTAAGATTTGATAACGGCACCTGTATAGAAATATCGGTATTATTTCCAAAGCTGTAAATGCCTTCAATATACATGTTGATGGACGCAGATGATTGTATCGGCATGCGATGAATATAAATGTCGCCGTTTTGTATATCGAAAGTATCCTTCAATTCTGCGAACTGCACATCATCAAGGTTACGGTTTTTAAAAGCAATTTTTTGAATATTAAGAAAGGGTTCAAAATTTTTAAGTTCTGCATTTTTCAAAGAAAAATACATCTTACCATTCATGCTTGATGGAATAAATTTTCCTGCTTTATTTATGTTGGCAGTTATATTGGCTTTTGAATTAAAAATGCCATTTATATTTTTTGATGTGAGACTTTTTTGACCAAAATTATCAAACGCAAAAAAAAGTTTTTTTACGTTGATATGCTGCAGATCCAGTTGGGCACTTACCTGGTGCGAAACATTATTTGCCTGGTGAACTTTTGCAGCGAGATTAAAACTGCCATCAGCAAATTGCAAAAAAGCTTTCTGAATTTCCCAATCGTTATTAGTGAATAATAAAACTGCATTAGCATTACTTGCTTTAAAATTGTTGAGCGATAATTGCTGCGCTTTAAGATTAATAAACACATCTCCATTTTCTACAGCATTATCAATAGAATTGGCTGTACCTGCAAGTCCATTTGTTTTTTTCTTTGATGCAGTTGGCGAATCTGTATTGAAAAGTGTGATAAAATCTGAAAGATTAATTGACGGCGAAAACACATTGCAATTTAATGTTGCTTTGCCCGGCGTTTTATTTGAAATGCGATTAAGATTAGAGCCATTAATATTTACTTCAAGATGATTTGTATTAAGATCGCATTGCAAATTATTTACAGCCAGGTTGTTTCCTGTTAAATCAATATTTCCATTACAGTTAGAAAAAGTAAGATTACGTGGCACATAAATTACTTTACCATTTTGTATCTGAATTTTTGCATTTAACTGATCAAGCAAAGAAGCATCTGCGATAAGTGGACCGTTATAAGCAATGTATAATTTTGCGCTACCATCAACAAAACGCAACACATCTGAAGAAAGCGCTTCATCTAATTGCGGAAAAGTGCATTCAGAAAAAAATTCAAATTGCGTTACAGGCTTATCAAAATTGGTGATCGAAATATTTTTACCTTTTAAACTTACCGTTCCCCAATAACTCATAAATGAATTTAACTGAACCCTTGAATTTGAATCGTCAGGTAAAATTTGTGGATCAATTTGGTTTGAAAAATTGCCGGTAAAATCGCAGTCATTCAAATCTACAATTGGCGTTTTGATGCTGTTTTTTGAAGTTGAAAAATCAACCTTTACAGCAGGATCACCTTTTTTATTTAATGAACCTGTGAGTGATACCGTTGCATTAAGCGGTTGTGTGAAATTAAGTTTTTGTAATACGGTTCTTGTGTGTGGTTTCAAGAGAGCTGAGGCTGCATCGTACTTGACATTTTTTGTGACAGCATTCAAATGAAATTGCGATTTACCAAAATCAAAATTGCCGTCAATATCGAATGAATGGCCTTGTATTTTAACTGCTGTTTTTTTTATTGTGAGTACACTGCCACTTGTATCAAATTCAAGTTTCCATTTAGCTTGTATACGTTGATTTTCCAGCCAATAGCCCTGCCTGATATTAAAGCCAAGCCCTCTTAAAAAAAGATCTTCGTCAAACGTGAAAGAATATTTTGAGCCGGACAGATCCATATCAATATCTGCATCGTCAATCCTGCCCTGGTAGCGTTTTCGCTGAGGAACATTTTCAATTAAAACACTTACATTATTTAAATTGATATTTTCTAAAACAAATGGTTTTTTACTTTGCCGTTTTTCTTTTTGCGAAGGCTGAGATCGTAATACGTAAGTGTTGGTATAACCTCTGGCATCAGTAAATGTATGAATGACTGCATTCTTAATTTTAACCGAACTGATGCTCACCGTTTTTCCCATCAGATCAAAAATGCCGGCCTTTACTACAATCTCATCAGCCTTTAAAAAAGGTGAATGATAAAATGAATCACTGATGGTTACATTGTCAAGTGTAAGGCCAAGCTTTGGAAATGTTTGCCATACTGTTATGTCTGCTTTATTGATCTTTAGTTCGCCTAATATTGTTTGTTTAATCTGAGCATTCAGAAATGCAAGCAATCTTTCACGGGATGACGAAATATAAATGCTTAAACAGGTAAGCAATAAGAAATAAAAAACAAATACGCCAACTACTACACGTATAATTCGCCTGAACCATTTCTGCTTTATAAAACTTAATCTTAAGATTTTTTTGTACTGCACGTTTAGGTTAATTTGTCTTGCTTCGGTTTTAAAGATATACTGAAATAATTGTGCCGGTAAGATATTTTTCAACTGTAGTCTCGTTCTTACAAAACATCATCTCATACCACGCACATTTACCTATGCAATGAAGACGATGTCTTTGGCTATGCAATGAAAAGCCTGCTGATAAGGAACGTGTAAATCCTATTGTTTTTTAAGTGCACCACTGAATAGCATGTTAGCGAGGTCATCAAAATGATTCCAGGCTTTAAATATTTTACCATTTTTTATTTCAATCATAGCAACTGCCGGAAAGCACACCTTTTCCTTTCCGCGTTCAACGGTTACTATGCAAAGAGCTGTTTCATACTGGTTTTGGATGATCTCTTTTTCAACGTGTACTTCGAAAGAATCAGTTTGTTCGCGGTATTGTTTATAAAATTCTTTGAAGTTTTCTATTCCGCTAATAGTATGTGCTTCCGTTAATCCATAAGCGGTGCCATTTTCATGAAATAACGTATCAATTGCTTCTTCTTCTTTATTGTTCCAAACTCTTTCAAACCACGTTGATATTAAACTTTGCATAAGGATGTTTTATTTATAATGAATATAGTACAATATAAAATTTGGTATAATGAATGAAACGGGCTTTTACTAGTTAAGTATATTGGCTTACAACGCAACTTCTTAAGCTACGCACCAGACGTTTAGCGCGAAGAACATTCTACGGAGAGCCGGGAGAAATATACCTTGCGCTAGCATGGGAGACAATGCCGGACATTGAATCAAAACAATGCTATTTTCAAACTACAGCTTCGTTACAATTTCCAAGGATTTTGTTACGTGTTCATCAGCCTTTATATGATCGGTTGCTGATGAAAAGACAGCTACAATTTCGCCGTTTTTATTAATAACAAATGTTGTTCGTGGAATAAAGTCATGCGTGATCTGCTTACCGGTTACATCTTTAGCTTCGGATTGCGCAGGTGTCACTTCCAAACCATAAGAAGCTGCAATGTTACCTGCAGAGTCTGAAGCTACCGGGAATTTTCCTGCACAGTAATCAGGGCTGGATGAAAACGATTTCAATCGCTCAATATCATCTGCTGATACACCGATAATAGTGGCTCCTGCTGCTGTAAATTTATCCTTCATTTCGGCAAAAGTATGTGCTTCCAAATCGCAGCCACCTGTGTAAGCAGCAGGATAGAAATACAATACTACCGGTCCTTTATCAAGAGCTTCCTTTAAGCTAAAATCAAATTCATTGCCCGCCATGCTCGCCTTGGTAGTGAACATGGGCGCTTTAGAACCCGTTGGCAATACCTTCGATTGCGCAAAGCTATATTGATTAATGAAGAGCAAAAACGCTGCAACTAAAAGGAGTGAGAGATGATTTTTCTTTGACATAACAAATTGTTTTGAATACAAGTATGAATTATAATTACTCACAAACTTACAGGAATTGCAGATAGAGGGAAAAGGTAGCAGGCGTTCGCCATGCGCTTACGTTTTAGCAGGGCCTTCATTAAGAGTACTTTGTGCTTATGTAAACAGCAAGTTTGTAAGCAAGGACAAGTACCACACAAAATGCTTTGCGACTTACCTTGCGCCAGTACGGGAAGTTGGCGCATGGGTCTTCGTAATATTTTATCTTTTTTCTCTTAGTTATTGATGATGATTACTCATGGCATCTTCAACTTTAAAGTAAGGCTTGTAGTCTTCCAGCCGCTTCAGGAGTGCCTGTCCTGATTCCCGTATTTTAGCCGTCTCTGTTTCGTTAAGCGGTGTGATAAGGTATGTATAGGGACCTTTCTTGCCCAATACCATAGCATCGGGATTTACGAGGAAGGGCTCTTGTGCAGAATTGGAATCAAGACCAAGATCTGAATGCGTAAGGTAGGGAGCGTAATACATGTAATGCGGCATGCTTACACTGGCTACATTGTTGTTGTTGGGATTATTGCTGGTGTATACCCGCATAACAGGTGCTTCCATATAAGATATTCCAGGCCGTGAAGGAGCTTTGTAGTAACCTCTTTTTATTCTCGCTATTATTGTATCCCTAATTTGCACCGGCGAGTATTTGCCGGAAGATCGCATCACGGCTACATCAAGATAAACGGGCATGATTGTTTTCGCGCCCTCTGCATCATAGCTGATAGGGGTAGCAACATCCTGGCGGAATTCCGCCCACTCCCATTCCGTCCTCGCGATAAAACAAACGAAACCATTTGTACCCTGCCTGCTGATATAGTAGCCTTTCTCGGGGTTGAGTAAATATACTGTAGCGTTACTGCGCAATTGCGGCGGAAGTGCGCTCAAGGCAAAATCTGTTTCCAGGTCTGTTGGCATTTTTTCCAGTTTCCAGTCGCCCGTAGTTTGCCCAGGGCACTGCATGGCAGTGCTAAAAATAAAAAGCACCCATAAAATGGTGCGTCCGGATATTAATAAACAGTTTTTAGTCATGATGTGTTTTGAACCGAATGTAGCACATTGGAATTATTTGCTGCATAGGCAAAGGCGACAAATGCAGGGGTGAAAACGCCATTTTACTGTGAAACTCTCTCCTGCCGCGTAAGTATAAGTAGCGTTGATATGTGCGGATGACACTTGTGCTTATTTAATTTCAAACAGCAAGATTCTTAATTGTATAAGTGGAAATTATTTAGGCTAAGCGGAATTCGATTCGCCGAGCTGGGGTTTACGCTGTTATTGAGCTTGAGCACCGCCAATCATTCCTTTAATAAAATTGTGGGAAGCAAAATTGCCGGAGTTATTTTCAGCTATATAAATTTTTATTTTAAAACTGCCGTTAGATACTTTAACTACCAGTCCGGTGTTCGTTCTCAATGTGCCATCAAAAGTTCCTTCAATAATGTTATTTGTAAAACTGGATACTGTTAAATGCATGCCCGTATTTGTAGAGGCCTGGTACGTGTAATTATCATCAGGTCCGTTTTCATTATTAAACCTTTTTGCTTCATCATAAAACTGAAATTGTGTAAACTCACATTGTGCCAGGTTATCATGTGGCAAACTGTAAGGCAGCGTTCTTGTTTGCATTTTCGACTGACCTAAATAAATCTGCATTTGAGAAGTTCCCTCATTGTTCATACGAATAAGATTCAGCTGATCCAATTTCATGCTTTCATCAAAAAAATATTCATTCGCAAAACTATCTACCGGTGCCGATGTAGGAGAAAAACATAAGTATTTCCCATTAAAAGTACCATCGATAAAATATTCACCCTTAACATCCGATTGTATGTTTTGAGGGAAAACATTTTTTGAATCAGTATCGGTTGGCGGGTTAGTAACGGATGTATCCTTTTTGCAGGAAGCAACAGTTATAATAAATGCAAAGAGTAGAATTATTTTCATATGAACTTTTTACAATGACAATATAACTAAAAGAATCGATGTAGCGATTTGAAACGGATAAATAATATTCGCAACGTACCTGCTCTTTGCGCATTAATTATTTTAGGAAACATTGAGCAAAAGAAAGCTGCCTGTTTTTATAACAGGCAGCTTTAGATATCAATAGTGAGCTAATTACTATTTAACAACAACAAGTTTCAGTGTTTTACTATCACCTTCCCTGCCTCTAACTGTAACCAAATAAACTCCGCTTGTATATTTTGCCAGGTCAATTTGTTGTGTATATTCTGATGTTACAGCAGGAATTTTTATTTGCTGCAGTTGCCTGCCGTCAAATGAACTTATTTCTATTATAACGTTACCTGCATATCCTGTAAGCGCCACTGTAAAGTTTTGGTGCGCAGGATTTGGAAGTAGCCTGATGTTTTTTGGAATAAGGATGGTTTCCTTACTCATCTCATCTGTTTTTGCAATAGTAGCAGTACCATCATCATTCACAATTGTTCCGGTTGCTGCTCCGCCAGAGATGGATGCGTTTACAGGATTACTTAGCAAAACTTTAAAAGTTTCATTAGGTTCCGGTGTTTTATCTCCCTGAACCTGGATGCTTATTACAGCAGCTTTAACGCCTGGTTGAAAATTAATGGTGCCGGATTGAGCAGTATAATCACTGCCTGCTGTAGCCGTGCCATCCTGTGTAGTGTAATTAACCGTTATCAGGTTTTCAGGTTTTTTATTCAGCTTAACCTGGAATTTCATCAACCTGGTATTTCTCTTGCCCTCAAGAATTGACTTATTTAATATATAAATTTGTACGCCTTTAACCGCACAACCTTCGTCTGTTTTTCCATTGCAATTATCATCAATACCATTACCACATATCTCAACAGCGCCCGGATGAACGGCTGGATTGTTATCTATACAATCACCAGGCAATACTGTTTTACCTGCTATGTTAATCCATCCCGCACCGGGAGAAGTACATTGTGTAACAGGACTACCTGAATAATAACCATCATTATCCGCATCAAGCACCCATGTTATGGTATAAACAGATGCATCATTATCATTGCAATCGCCCGGTTGCTCCTGGTCTGTTTTTACAACATATCCCGTACCGGGAGATGTGCATTGTGTAAGCGGATCACCTGAATAATAATTATCTCCATCCCCATCCAGTACCCATATAGTGGCAGGATTAATGGATGCATCATTATCATTGCAATCGCCCGGTTGCTCCTGGTCTGTTTTTACAACATATCCCGTACCGGGAGATGTGCATTGTGCAACCGGATCACCTGAATAATAACCGTCATTATCATGATCCAGCACCCATAAATTCGTAGGATTAACAGATGCATCATTATCATTGCAATCGCCCGGTTGCTCCTGATCTGTTTTTACAATATATCCCGCACCGGGAGATGTGCATTGTGTAACCGGATCACCTGAATAGTAATTATCTCCATCCGCATCAAGTACCCATACAGTTGCAGTATTAATGGATGGGTTATTATCATCGCAATCAGTTCCATTTGTGGTGGTTGAATACCCTGCTGGAACTGAAGCCCCGTAACATATAGTTTGCTGACCATTGTTGTAGCCGTCGCCATCATTATCTACATATAAAGAGGCAGATTGCCCTTCCTGGGTTTTTGATGGTGATAATGACGGTCATTACACATCTGTATATCCGAATAACCCTACATGTACTCCCCCGGGTGCCGGATGGGTAGCTTTTACAAATCAGCAGCCAGGAGA
>Ga0206942_1211_pt1 | contig 16669 bp, 19 predicted proteins | sample Alteio_BWOrgHeat_6_FD_153253 | JGI IMG/M metagenome (GOLD analysis project Ga0206942, IMG submission 153253) | Enriched cells from forest soil in Barre Woods Harvard Forest LTER site, Petersham, Massachusetts, United States -... | ecosystem: Environmental > Terrestrial > Soil > Temperate forest > O... | reverse complement strand
GAAAAACTGGCCGATATCCACAGAAAGGAAGCGCAATATACGGATTTTTCAACCCCTGTCAACAGGAAATAATGCGGTTTTGACGTTTTATTCCAGGCAATGCCCAGCGCGGCCTATTGGTCAATGCCGATGCTCATGTAGTAGGGGTCCTCAAGGTCATCTGGAGAGCCATTGCCGCTGACACTTGTAGAGTTCCAATTATAGTAAGGGCTGTTAAGGCTTATATCACACGCATTTGTACCGGTGGTGGGACAATTAAGGGTACTGCCTGCTACGGGTGAAGCACTTGTCTCGGCCATGGTGCCTGAATCCTCAGCCCAGCGCCAAAGGTGGAAAGGTGAGTTTGCAGCATGAGCTATATAAGAAGCGATGCAATAATGGTCGAAGGCGCCGGTTGATGCGCCGGTACATTCCAGATAGTTCCCATAGCCGGCTGTTGTGTATGAGTAAATAGTTGCGGAGTTTGCAGTAGGAACTATACGCGCAGCGCTAGGCATGCTGCTTGCATAAGCAGCCTGCCAATTAGTAGTTGAAGCCGGGCTTGTACTCGTATTACCAAAGTAAGTTGGCGGCGGTGGCGTCGCGCCTCCTGGCCCTCCTGGCCCATTAGTATCAGTTGGAGTAATATAGCTCCCGCCGGGCATATTCCCGCAATCCTGAAGATTGAACCGGTAGAAAACCTTATCATTGGTGAATCTAAACAGGCATGTAAACGTATTAGTTTGCCCCAATTGTTGTGAGCGGAAGCATTGCGGATGGCCAACTGGAATGGGGCTGGCAAGTCCAAGGCTGTTAAAGTTACTGACAACCTCGCTTGGCCAGATTATAGGAAGATGGGCGGCATCGAGTAAAGCCAGGTCAGTATTAAGAAACGTGCTGTCACTAGCATTCGGTGTCCAGCGATATACGCTCATTTGGTAAGTAGCGGAGTTGTAGCCACTATTTTTGTCTGCTGACCAAATAACCAGGCACAGCGCAGTATTATCAAGCGCGTAGCAGCCCATTTCTTGGGTAATTGGATTAGCATAAGTACTAGGAACATATTTCACAAATGTATTATTTGTCGGATTAGGCGGATATTGCAGAGTTCCGCTAGTCGAGTACCACGAACTTAAAGGGGCTTGGAGCCCACCAGGAGAATTGTTCTGCGCAAGCTTTGATACTTTTACTGGAGAGGCGCCACCATTAGTACCATTTTTGGCATTCTGAACCCGAACCAGCAATATACCTGACTGAGCGTAGCCGCCGGTGGCATTTTCATAGCAAAGCGCCTCATCTTTCCCCACCAAATATGTACATCCGGGCCTTAGGGTCTCAATATTATCAAAAAATTGAGAATATCCTAATCCCGTATCTTCATCATACAGAATCGTGATTGTTGGCGTGGATGTGCTATAATCTACCCGGAATATTGTGTATTTAAGCGTGCCGCCGTGGCTAGAGGGACTGCCTATACAAATAGCCTCGCTTGTGCCGGTTATAAGGCTACATCCTCCGAGGTTAAAAGTATAAGAGTCGGCAGTGCTGATTGCCTCCGAGCTCGATTCAAGCCCGTTACGTCTTTACGATCGACGAAAGATGAGGCCGGAAGATTCGCCTACTTTCAAGGTGAGCTACTGAGTCGCTTTTCCTTGCTACTTTCCGAGATCGAAGGCCTTGTAGCTTCGTTGGGTGCTTGCTCCAAGTAATTGTAAGAGAAGCCGACACACATCATATATTCAACATGAATTATTGATCAATGCCGATGCTGATCATCCAAGGTTTTTCAAGATAAATTTCACCATAGGAACTATAAGCAGGCTTCCAACTATAGTAAGGACTACTAAGACTTAAATCACAGTTGCTACAATAAAGTGTCCCCGAAGGGGCTGGAATACTTGCCTGCCAAATCTTACCTGTATCCTCAGTCCACCGCCAAAGGTGGAAAGGTGAAGTCTGGGCGTGAGCTACATAAGAAGCGATGCAATAGTGGTTGACGGTGCCAGTCGATGCGCCGGTACATAGCAGATCGTCCCCATAACTGGGCTGGTAACTCGTTCCTATACTTTCACTCGAGGATGGATAAAGCGGAACCGAACGGGCATTGCTAAGCAGGGGGCTTCCATAAGGAGTAAGGAAATCAGTGGTCCCGGCAGTAGCCGAGTTGGTATTACCGAAACAGGTGGGTGTTGGGCCGGAAGTATTAGTGACAGGAGTGGCCTGGCCTGGATTGCAGTCCTGAAGATTGAACAAGTAGAATTGCGTATCATCGTAGAATCTAAGCGTGCATGTAAATGTATTCGCTCCTTGGGTGCGGAAGCACTGCGGTTTGCCCACTGCTTCGTAGGTCTGGAAAAAGTTAGTATTCACTGCGGTCGGCCAGATAAGAGGATCAAGAGTAGAAACATGGACAGCATCAGGAGCAGAAAGATAGGCGGCATCGAGTAATAAGAAGTCATTAGTCGAGTTTACTCCATCAGTAACATCCGGGGTCCAGCGATATACGGCTATATGGTAAGTGGCGGCGTTGTAGCCAGTATGTATTGCTCCTGCCCAAATCACTATGCATAGCGCATGATCATCCAGGGAGTAGCAACGCATTTCTTGAGCAGTTACATAAGTATTGGCTAAAGAAAACGTGCCAGAGGTTGGGACAGGCGGAGTTTGATAGCGAGTCCCCCCGGTATTCGTGGCCCATGAGTCTAAATGGGCTGTGAGCGAGGGGTAAGGAGGATTGGAATAATTGTACCGCAAAATCTCAGATGGTATAATTACTGGAGCACTGCCTCCTACCGCATTGCCGCTGGCGGCATGCTGGACACGAACCAATAATATATCTGAATAAGTGTCCAAGTTGGTAGATACATAGCAAAGCGCTTCGTCATTGTTGACCAAATATGTACATCCTGGTCCATTGCTATAATTACCGTTAAAAGGATATATATTTCCCATATTTTTATCATACAGAATCGTGATTGTTGGCATGGCGGGGCCAAAATCTACCCGGAATATTGTGTATGTAACTGGATTGCCTCCGGCGGTTACACCAATGCAAATAGCCTTGCTTGTGCCGGTTATAAGACTGCATCCTCCGTAGCTAATAACATTAGTATCGCTGGTGCTACTTGCCACAGAGCTTGATTCAAAACCGGTTGTCGGATCAATGCGCCAAGCAGCCAGAAGCGCGTGGTTTGAAGTATTTGTACCAAACATAACGCAACCGGTCTTGCCGGGAAGTGCGGGTGAACCTGAATTTGATGGCAGGAAAACACAGCTTATGCCACTTGGGACGCCGCCGTTACCTGCAATATACCAAGGCGTTGCAGGTGTAGTGCTATAAGTCAAATTATCAAGGATTTTTAATGTGCCATCCTTGTTGAACCGGAAGTCGTTATAACTTAGATAACTATATATCTTAGCGCCAGCATAGCATTTGCGGGTATCGCCGTTGCAGCCGGCCGGTATTGCCACATAACTCACGAAGTCGTCGTAATAGCTGGTCCCGGTGCCGAAATTATCCATGACGAAAGTAGCATCACCATTGCAGTTTTCATTTTCAGACAATGTCGCGTTGGCACTTGCCTTGGCGCAGGTGGAAGTTCCGGGCGCGCCCGCCGCGTTGGCGACCCCGTCCTTGGTATATGCTCCCGCCCCGTCCTTGCCGTGGCTGACGATTACGGCGCTGACTTTATTATTAGTCCCGGCATTTCCCGCAATATCCGTAATGGGCACTGTGCCGCCATTGGTCAGGTTATTAAGCGTAATCCCGATGCCGCCGCCGGTGGTAGTATCCACCGCATAGGTAAAACGGTTGCCCCATTCGTCGAAAGCATAATCATCCGGCAGGTTCAACGTCCGCGTCGGCACCGCGCCGATCATTACACTGGTGCCGACTATCATGCAGCCATATGTGCTTGATGATATTCCGCCCGCTCCGGAATAAGCCAGTGTTGTCGCATCGCAGTTCCCGGTAGCTTGCGTGAGATAAGCGCTGCCGCTGGTTGCTTTAAGGCTCGCCGGTTTCGGCAGCGCAGTATTGGCATTATAATAAACAATCAGCGCATCGTGGATTTTCTTTATCTTGACGTTCTGCGTCCTCACCGTGGTCTTGAGGTCGGCAGTCGGGCTTGAGGAAAGCATGGCAATGATGACCGCCCCCGCCACGGCGATGACAACCGCCAGCAGCACCAGCGAAAAGCCTTTCCGCCCCTTATTTCCGTTTATTGATTTGCCCCGCGCCATAACCCATATTGTGAACCAGCCCCTCAAATGCGTAAACTGATAGTAGCCGCTATTATAACATTTACAGGTTAATTATGCCTTAAGTTACTTTCCTGTAACAGCGGGTTTGCCGGTTATACTGAAATTCAACAGCTTAGCTGATTAGGTCAGGCCGCCAGTTCATGTATCTGCGCCGTCACCTTGGCAATGTCCTGCATCCCGTCAACCGCCACCAGCAAGCCCTGCTTCTCATAATATGGCTTCAATGGCTCGGTCTGCCTGTGGTAAGCGGCCAGGCGCGTGCGCACGGTTTCGGCGTTGTCGTCCTTGCGGCGGATGAATTCGTGGCTGCCGCAATTATCGCAGGTATTGGCAACTTTAGGCATTTTGAACTTGTCGTGGTAGCCCGTGCCGCATTTGGCGCATGAGAACCGCCCGCACACGCGCTCAATCAGTACTTCCTCGTTGACGGTAATTTCGATGACGCGGGTGATTTTGCTGCCGCAGGCGTCAAGCAGCATTTCATCCAGCGCCACGGCCTGCGCCACCGTGCGCGGGAAGCCGTCCAATATGAAGCCGCGGCGGCAATCGGAGTGGGAAATGCGGTCGCGTATCATCCCAATCATGATTTCGTCGGAGACCAGCTCACCCTTCTCCATAATCGCCTGCGCCGCCTTGCCGAGGGGCGTGCCCGCGGCAACTGCCGCGCGCAGCATATCGCCGGTGGAAAGCTTGATGAGGCCTTTTTCCTTTTCGAGAATCTCAGCTTGAGTTCCCTTGCCGCTCCCCGGTGCGCCTAGGAAAATCAGGTTCATATTATCTCCGCCCCTTGCACCCTTGGGCTTTGCGGATGAGCCCGCCATACTGGTATGAAATTAGATGCGTCTGGATTTGCATAATCGTATCCATCACCACGTTGATGACGATAAGCAGCGAGGTGCCACCGATATAAAACCCGAGCTGGAACTGGCCGTAAAAAATTTCCGGCACGACGCAGATGAGGGTTAAATATAAGGCGCCGATAACTGTGAGGCGGGTCAAAACATAATCAAGATATTTGGCGGTATTTTCGCCCGGGCGGATGCCGGGGATGAAGCCGTTATTTTTCTTCAAATTGGTCGCGGTTTCAGTCGGGTTGAAAATCACCGCCGTATAGAAAAACGAGAAAAATATAATCAGGAAACCATACAGCGCCACAAACAACGGCTTGCCGTGGCCGAGATAGAGGTTAATCCACTGCAATACCCGCGAGCTGGAACCGGCGGAAAAACTCGCCAATGTCAGCGGGAAGCCAAGCAGCGCCGAAGCAAAAATGGCCGGGATAACGCCCGATGTATTGATTTTCAGCGGCATATGCGAAGTATCACCGCCAAACATTTTATTGCCCATCTGCCGTTTTGGATATTGTATCGTAATCCGCCGCTGCGCCCGTTCAACATAAACAATTATCAGCGTCAGCGCCACAATCGCCGCGATGACGATGAGGAAAACCCCGGTATCCAAAGCGCCGGTGCGCTGCGATTCAAACAACTGCGTCACCGCCACCGGCAAGCGCGCAATAATACCCGCGGCGATAATAATCGACATGCCGTTGCCAATGCCGCGGCTGGAAATTTGCTCACCCAGCCACACCAGAAACATCACACCGCCGACGATGGAAACCATCACCGAAATGCGAAAGAAAAACCCCGGATTGGCCACCACGCCCGGCATCCGCTCGAGCAAAAACGCAAATGCCATGCCCTGCACCCCGGCAATTAATATCGTCAGGTAGCGTGTATACTGGTTGATGATGCGCCGGCCGCTCTCACCTTCTTTTTTCATGCTGTCGACATTTTTGGAAACCATGCCCATCAGCTGCATGATGATGCTGGCGGTGATATACGGGAAAACATTGAGCGCGAAAATTGTCATCCGCCCAAGCGCGCCGCCTGAGAACATGTTGAACATGGCAATCAGCGAGCCACCCGATTTATCAATATTCATCACCGAAGTATTCACCCCCGGCAGCGGCACATAAGTCCCGATGCGGTAAATCACCAGCGCGATAATGACAAAAAGCATGCGGCTTTTCAGCTCGGTCGCTTTTGACAGCAACCCGAAATTCACATTGGCAGCCATTTTTTCAGCCGCCGAAGCCATTATGCCGCAGCCTTTTTAGATTTTTTCTGGTTTTCCAGCGGCGCTTTTTTCGGGATGAAAGTTATCTTGCCGCCCGCTTTTTCGACTGATTCGCTTGCTGATTTGGAAGCATGGTCAGCCTCGATATTCAATTTACCTTTAGCCTTGCCCAAAATTTTCACCGTCGAAGTGCGCGACTTCACCACACCCGCCGCCACCAGAACTTCGCGGTTGATTGGTTTTGAACCGTCGATTTTTTTAGATTCAACCAATTGCTCAAGCTTATCCAAATTGATAACTTCAACTTCCTTACGCGTCGGGCTCCAGAAGCCGCGTTTCGGCACACGCATATATAACGGCGTCTGCCCACCCTCGCCCATGTTGGAAACGCCGGTGCGCGAGCCCTGGCCCTTGTGGCCGCGGCCGCAGGTTTTGCCCTTGCCGGAACCAATGCCGCGCCCAACCCGCATACGGGATTTGCGCGCGCCGTCATTATCTTTCAATTCATTCAGTTTCATAACTTTTTCCTCCAATCCTCGACTTCACATAGTGAATGTCGGGGATCTTGTTTCGTTTACCATTACAAGACTCCCGTAACAAGCTCTGCTTGTACGAGAGTTTACATTACGCCGCTTCCACCCGCACCAGGTGCTTCACCCGGTTAATCATCCCGCGAATTGCCGGAGTATCTTCCAGCACCCGCTCAGCACGAATCTTACCAAGTCCCAAACCAATCAGGCTCTGTTCCTGGTCTTGCTTGCGGCCAATCGGGCTGCCGATCTGGATAACTTTCAGCGTCTTGCCTGATTTCGCAGCCGGTTTCGCTTCTTTTTTGGCGGCCGCTTTCGACGCAACTTTAGCTTTTGTTTCTTTTTTTGCTTCGACCATAACTATTCTCCCGCACCTTCTTCAGTTGCCTTAACTTCCCTTCCTTCCGCGGCTTCGCGGCGGGCGACGATTTCGTTGATTTTCTTGCCGCGTTTGGCCGCCACTGATTTTGGCGCGCGGGTTTTCAGCAACGCATCAATTGTCGCTTTCACCATATTATATGGATTGCTTGAACCGGTTGATTTGGCAACAACGTCATGCACACCCAAGGCCTCAAACACAGCGCGCATCGGGCCGCCCGCAATAATTCCCGTACCTGCCGGTGCTGCCCGCAAAATAACACGTCCCGCGCCGAAACGTCCGCGTACGTCGTGGTGAATTGTCCTTCCTTCGCGTAATGGAATGCGGAGCAATGAACGTTTTGCATCGTCGGTAGCTTTTTTCATCGCTTCCGGAACTTCCTTGGCTTTGCCGTGGCCGTAGCCGACCTGGCCTTTCTGGTCGCCGACGATGATGAACGCCGCAAACCCGAAGCGCTTGCCGCCCTTGACGGTTTTGCACACGCGGTTGACCGCCACCAGTTTATCCACCAGCGCATCCCTTTCCTCGCCGCCGAAACGTTTATTGTCTCTGTCTTCTCTTGCCATGATTAAAACTCCAATCCCGACGCGCGCGCAGCTTCCGCCAGCGCTTTGACACGTCCATGATATTTATAACCGCCGCGGTCAAATACAACCTGCGTGATGTTTATTTTCTTCGCCGCCTCGCCAATCGCCTCGCCGACTTTTTTCGCCGCTTCGACATTGCCTTTTGATTTCAAACCCTTGGCAACTTCCTCAACCGCGGTCGAAGCCGATGCCAAAGTAACGCCTTTGGCATCATCAATAATCTGCACATATATATGGCGCGGTGAACGATGCACCGAAAGGCGCGGCTTGCCGTTGGCCAGAGCTTTAAGATTGTGGCGGTTACGGCGTTTGCGGCGATGATCTTTGTTTTCTGACATATTCTTTTCTCTCCATCCTCGACCGCACCTAGTGCGTGTCGGGGATCTTGTTTAGTTGTTCTGTATCCTTCTACCAGATCCCCGAGACGGGCTAAGCCCGCTCGAGGATTAGCACTATTTCTTCTTCCCTTCTTTCCTTCTCACAAACTCGCCTTTGCGCTTGACGCCTTTGCCTTTATACGGCTCAGGCGGGCGGTAAGAGCGGATTTCCGCGGCGATCTGGCCGACCAATTGTTTATCAGCGCCGGAAATTTCTATCTCCGTTTGCGACGGGCATTTGGCGGTTATGGTTTTCGGCAGGCCGATTTTGATTTCATGCGAATAACCGAGCGACAGTGACAAAAGCTGGCCTTGAACGTTGGCGCGGTAGCCGGTTCCGGTCATCTCAAGGTTGACGATGAAGCCTTCAGTGACGCCTTTCACCATATTGCCCACCACGCGGCGCGCAGTTCCCCACAAGGCGCGGGTCTGGTTTTCGCCGTTTTTGGGCGAAAAGGTGATTTCGTCATTGGCGTGCTTGAACTCAACCGCTTCCGGCACGTTGAAAAACAACTCGCCCTTTGGCCCCTTGACGGTAATTTTCTGCCCGGCAACGCTGATGGTTGCGCCCTTGACCGATAACGGATATTTCCCTGCTCTGCTCATAATTTTTACTTCAATGTTACTCGTTCATTTAATGGATCTGGTCCAAATCTGTTATCACCTGTCGTGCCTTTTAAGAAACCACAGATTATAAAAATTGCTAAGCTACCAATACCTGCAATTACCGCGAACAATCCACCTATAATTGGGCTAGCATGGGCCGATACGGAGCTTACTATATTAATCCCCATCGGCACAATCTGCCACCAACCGCTCAAATTTCTGTCGTGCAACCTTTTAGCGGTTACAGCCCAACCCATCCAGGCAAATAGAACTCCCACAATAGCGCCCGCAAAAATCAAGGCAACCCGGCCCTTTGGTTTGTCTTGATTAGCTTGCTCAGCAGCGGGTTTTGAAGAATCGGTTATATTATATTTAGCCTGAAAATCCTCACGGAATTGGCTTATATACTCACATGAACCGTTAAAGCGGCCAGTTGCTTTTTCTGACGCGCAGAAAGCAGCCGGATCTGCAGTTTCACTTTTGCGAGAGGCAAATTTATATTTCTCATTAAGCCCAGCCAATTCCTTGCAGTCAGACGCATACACAGCTTGGGAATTTTCACGGCAAAATGCTTGAACTCTCGCGGTTCCAATCATGCTCTGCGCCACTAATATTGCACCGATCACCATACCAAGAATAATAAAAACCGCAAAGAGTCTCCAATAAAGCCCTCTCCTCATCCGTCCTTTAAACGAAAATAAATACCAGCCTAATCCCATCCCTAGAACACGCTGCAGAGCAGCTCGCCTCCGACTTTTTGCTGGCGGGCTTCGAAATCGCTCATGACGCCTTTGGAAGTTGAAACCACGATAATGCCGAGGCCGTTATAGACTTTCGGGAATTTGCTCACCGAAGCATAAACCCGGCGGCCGGGGGTGGAAATTTTCTGCACCTTGTTGATGACGCCCTTGCCCTCGAAATATTTGAGGTCGACTTTTATCACCGGATGGCCGTCCTCGTTTTTAGCGTCGGAATAGCCGTTGATATAGCCCTCATCACGCAAAACCTGCAAAACCGCTTTGCGCGCTTTTGAGGCCGGGATGATGGTGTAAGGTTTCAACGCGCTCTGCGCATTCTTGATGGCAGCCAGCATGTTTGCAATTGGGTCGGTCATTGACATATTTTCTCTCCTACCAGCTGGCTTTGATGACGCCGGGAATCATCCCGTTGGAGGCAAGTTCGCGGAAGGCGATACGCGACAGGCCGAAAATGCGGTAATTGGCGCGCGGCCGGCCGGTGAGCTTGCAGCGGTTGCGGTAGCGGGTTTTGGCGCCGTTGCGCGGCAGTTTCGCCAGCTCCATGACGGCTTCAAAACGGACATCATCCGCAGTTGCCTTGTTCTTGATTGTGCTTTTCAAAGCCGCGCGTTGCTTGGCATATTTTTTGATGAGACGGGCGCGCTTGGCGTTCTTCTCGAAAGTTGCTACTTTGGCCATTTTTACCTTTAGGACTTATAAATGTTAAATTTACAGTATCGCTACTATGTGGGAGGCGGGTTTTATATGGTTGGAGAAGGCCTGTCAAGCATAAATTATTAGCCCCCGATATTCGTCATTGCGGGCTTGACCCGCAATCCATCCCAATTATTCCACCAGATGTGCGCCGTATAAATCCAGCCAGTACGGATTTTGCTTTTCTATCAACTCAATTTTCCACCGCCGCTTCCAGTTTTTCAACTGCTTTTCGCGTTTAATAGCTTCCTCTATTGATTCGTAAACTTCATAATAAACCAGCATCGTAGTTTTATATTTGGAGGAAAAGCCTTGAGTTTCGCCGGTCTTATGCTGGAAAGAACGTTTCATCAATATTGAAGTAACACCTAAATAAAGCGTTCCATATGGTTTGCTTGCCATGAAATAAACGTAACCCGACATATTTGGAGTTTGCTAAAGGATGGATTGCGGGTCAAGCCCGCAATGACTAGTTCCGGAGAAAACTAAAATAAAAAGATAAGGATTATATCTTTCTTTTGTTATTAATTATTTAGTTGCCGAAAATGTGGATTAGATGGTTATACACAGCTTATCCACATTTCAGGTTTGAGCTTAGAGCTTTGAGGTTTTAGGTGTTTTTCTTAACTCAAACCCCAAACCTCACACCTGTTCCCAAACCTTACCCACATCTGAAAACCCTGTGCACCCGCCGTGGCTAATGTTAAACAATTTGTGGTTTTGACAAATCTCGGCTAGTTATCCACAATCTATTCACATGAACGCAAAAACCTACCAGCTCCACTTAATTTCCGATTCCACCGGTGAAACCGTTTCCAGCGTTTCGCGGGCGGCGCTGGCGCAGTTTGAGGGGGCGGAAGTTGAGGAAAATATATGGTCGATGATACGCACCAAAACCCAGCTCGACCGCGTCGTTGACGAAATCCGCAATAATCCCGGCATCGTATTTTATACAATAGCCGACGAAATCCTCTCCGAAATCCTCAAAGACGAATGCGGCCGCATGGGCCTGCCGGTAGTGCCGGTCATCAACCGCGCCATTCAGGAACTATCGCGCTATTTCGGCATGCAGCCCAGCCACCGCATCGGCCAGCAGCACGAGATGGATGAGGATTATTTCAAGCGCGTCGAAATCATCAATTATGCGCTGGCCCATGATGACGGCCAGGCGACTTGGGATTTGGAAGAGGCGGATATCGTCGTCGTCGGCGTTTCGCGCACCAGCAAATCCCCCACCACCATGTACCTCGCCTATCGCGGTTTCAAGGCCGCCAACGTCCCCTATATTCCCGGCTGCGACCTGCCAGGCGGGGTTGTTGGCTTGAAACATCCATTAGTAGTGGCGCTGACGATTGACGCCCAGCGGCTGGTGCAAATCCGAAAAAGCCGCTTGGCAAGCCTTGACCACCCGACGCAAGGCAATGAATATACCGACGAGGAAAAAATCACCGCCGAGCTGGATGAGGCCCGCCGCTTTTTCACCAAGCAGAAATGGCCGGTGATTGACGTCACCCGCAAATCCGTGGAGGAAACCGCGGCGCTGATTATCCAAAAATACAATGCCAAAAAAGGTGTGAAGCATGACATCAGCTAATCCCCGCAACCCACATCCCGCACTTGCTGCGGGATCTTATGAAGAGACCCCGGATCAAGTCCGGGGTGTGAGTATATGAGTAGCAAGGCATTTATTATAGGTTCGCCAATCGAGCATTCCCTATCACCCAAGCTACATAATTACTGGCTACGCGAGCATGGCCTCACCGGCTCATACGAAGCCATCAACGTGCCGCCCGAATACCTCGCCAAAACCGTTCGCGCCCTCCCCGGTAAAGGTTACGTGGGCGGCAATGTCACCATCCCGCATAAGGAAAAAGTAATGATGTTATGCGACGATATCGACCAAACCGCCCTCGCTGTCGGCGCGGTAAACACATTGAAATTCGAACACGGCAAAATTAAAGGCTATAATACTGACGTTCACGGCTTCACCGAAAACCTGCGCAGCGGCGGCGCGGATTTTTCCGTCATCAAATCCGCACTCGTTCTCGGCGCGGGCGGTGCAGCGCGGGCAGTGATAGTTGCATGCATGAAAAACAATATCAGGGTCGCCGTCACCAACCGCACCTTCGAGCGCGCCGAAAAACTGGGCAAGGAATATGGCGCCGAAATTTATAACTGGGACGAAAAAGAAAAACACCTTGGCGAATTCCAGCTTTTGGTGAATACAACCTCGCTCGGCATGAAAAACCAGCCGCCGCTGGAAATTGACTTAAGCAATCTCGGCGCTGAAGCCGTAGTCAACGACATCGTCTACAACCCCATCGAAACCCCCCTCCTCAAAACCGCCCGCGCCCTCGGCCTCGAAACCGTGGACGGGCTCGGCATGTTACTACACCAGGCGGTTGATGGTTTCGAAATGTGGTTCGGCAAAAAGCCGGAGGTGACAGAAGCTTTAAGAAAATACATTTTGGATTTTCTTTAAGCTTCTGTCATCCTCGTGCGCGAACGAAGAGAGCTGACACGTGGATCCAGAAATAATAATAAGGGCTGGATCCTCGGCCATTTTATATTAATATGGGCCCGAGGATGACAAATGAAAGAAGTTAGAACAACAACCATAGGCCTCACCGGCAATATCGCCTCCGGCAAGTCGCATATTGCCGAAATATTCAAAAGCTTGGGCGCGGTGATAGCTAATTCCGATATCGCCGCGCATGAGGCGATGAACGGTGAAGCTTTTGCCAAAATTGCCGCCGCCTTTCCCGCCGCCATCGAACACGGCAAAATCAACCGTCAGCTTTTAGGGCGCGAAGTTTTCGCTGATGAGGAAAAGCTAATTAAGCTGGAAAAAATCCTCCACCCGCTGGTGCGCAAAAAAAACCTCGAATTCATCACAGCCAACCAGGGCAAACTCATTGTACTGGAAATCCCCCTATTGTTCGAAGCCGAGGCGAATGAGATTTGTGATTATACGGTATTCATACATGTTTCACGTGAAACACAACTTTCACGAGCTTTAGCGCGGCCGGGCCTGAACCCCGAAAAACTCGAAAAAATCATCACCCGCCAAACCAAAATCCCCATCGCCGAAAAAATGCGCCGCGCTGATTTCATCATTAATAATAACCCAGATGATGATGCGGCTAAGCAGGTAAAGAAGATTTTGATTGCGCTCAAGCGCCGCGCCCGCCCTTGAGGGCTAGCTAACCGGCCCTTGGCCTCGCCTTCGGGCGTTGCCCTCGGAGACGTTCTTAAAACCTGCCAAGGCCAATGACTCAGTATCCCGAGCACCGCGAAGGGCAAGCCCGTTGAGGGCGATAAGCCAACGGCGCTTGAGTTAATTAAAAAATCATGCTACGAAGGAGCATGAGAGAGATAGCTTTAGACACCGAAACCACCGGCATCAGCCCCATCGAGGGCCACCGCATCATCGAAATCGGCGCCGTGGAAATGGTCAACCAGTTCCGCACCGGCCGCCATTTCCACACCTATATCAACCCCGAAGTTCAGGTTTCCGAAGGCGCGTTCAAGGTCCACGGCCTCAGCAACGAATTCCTCAAAGACAAGCCCGTGTTCAAGGACGTCATGCATGATTTCCTCGCTTTCATTGGCGAATCGCGCCTCGTCATCCACAATGCGCCGTTTGATATCGGCTTCCTCAACCATCATTTATTACAGCATCAGGTCGCTCTCATCCCGCATAACGACGACCGCGTTTTCGATACGCTCACCTATGCCCGCAAAAAATACCCCGGCGCCCGCAACTCGCTTGACGCATTGTGCCTGCGCTTCAACATCAATACATCAGCCCGCGAAAAACACGGCGCGTTATTGGATGCGGAACTCCTCGCCGATGTCTACGCCGAAATGCTCGGCAGCGGCGCCAGCCAGCGCAATATGCTGTTTTCCTCCACCACCAACCAGGGCTTTGCCGCCGCCATGCAAATCCACCACGCCGCGCAAAACAAAACCGCCCGCGACGCCCGCGAATTTGCCGTTGCCACCGAAGAATTATTGGCGCATGAAGAACTGGTAAATTCCCTCAAAGACCCGATTTGGAAGAAGATTGCCTAACGACGAAGTGCACTAGGTTGTTGTTGTGAAGCAGGAGTAGCTGGCGAACGTTTTTGGCTAACCGCGGCCTCCCATTGTTCGGCAGTTTGAAAGAGATGAAAACCGGTAGCTCTTGTACGTCTAGCTACATGTGCTTGTGCAGATTTTGCTGCCTCACATAAAGTTTTCACATCTGTTTCTGAAGTAGGCCCTGTAAAAGCCTTTGCTTTCTGCATAGCTTCTGCGATATCAGTCATTGACATTCCTGTCACAACATATTCTGCGCGGTCATAATCATTAGCAGTACTGTACCGATCTCCAGAAATCTTTGCGCCTGGTAAAACAGCTGCCAAGATCTTTGGCATTGCTAGTTTAAGCCAAGACATTGGTTCCGCAGAGTCTGTAAATCTTAAAGTTGTCGTAATCGATTCCCCAGAGCGACTGGGAATGAAGGACATTGAGCCAATTTTTTGCGGCATCGAAGAATTTAATGGATTTTCTAACACCAAACCTTCTGATGTCACGCCGTGATAGGTAGAAGCATAAAATTTGGCCATAAGTTTTCCTAAGATTTAAACTATAATAATATATCAATGTTAAACTAATATGACACTTTAAGTATTTTATGTGTTGATAAGCTAATGATTTCATTCAAAATCCCCTCAACCACCTGCTTGTTTTCCTCGAAACTCGAAGCCTTATCCTTGGCAAACACCAGCTTGTTATCCGGCCGCAGCTTTACCCGCGGCTGGTTTTTCATTACAAAATCCAGCAGCACCTGCGGCTCTAATCTAGTGCTATCGTGGAACTGCATCACCACCGCTTTTGGCCCGACATCGATTTTTTGCACAGCCGCTTTGCGGCACATCGCCTTTAATTTTATCACTTCCAAAAGCTGCAACACCTCCTGCGGCGGCTTGCCGAAACGGTCGGTCAGCTCGATGCGGAAAGCGTCAATTTCATTTTCATTCCCCAGCGCCGCGGCGCGTTTGTAAAGGCTAAGGCGCAAATCCAGATCATCAATATAAAACTCCGGAATCAAAATCGAAGCACCGATATTAATATCCGGCGTGAACCCGTTATCCGTTACCTGTTTTCCGTTATCCGCTTCCGCCTTACTACGCAACACCGCTTCTTTCAGCATCTTCTGGTATAATTCAATCCCCACCTCGCGCACATGCCCGCTCTGCTCGTCGCCCAATAGATTACCAAACCCGCGGATATCCATATCATGCGACGCCAATGAGAAGCCCGCTCCCAGTTCATCAAGCCCTTGAATAACTTCCAATCTTTTCAGCGCATTATCGCCAATAATCCGCCGCGGCTCCAGCGTCAGGTAAGCATAAGCCCGCGTCTTGCCGCGCCCGACCCGCCCGCGCAGCTGGTATAGCTGCGCCAGCCCGAACATATCGGCGCGGTGGATAATTATTGTATTGGCATTGCTAATATCCAGCCCGCTCTCGACAATCGGCGTCGATAGCAGCACCTCGAAGGCGCCATCAAAAAACTGGTTCATGACCTTATCAAGTTCGCTAGGGGTAAGCTGCCCGTGCGCGGTGCCGATTTTCACTTCCGGCACTAGTTTATGAATCCGCTTATGCAACCCCTCCAAATCCGCCAGGCGCGGCGCGACATAAAACACGCGCCCGCCGCGGTTGCGCTCGCGCAAAATGGCTTCACGAATTACCAAATCATCAAACGGCAGAATAAACGTCCGCACCGCGAGGCGGTCAACCGGCGGCGTCGCAATCAGCGACAAATCCCGCACCCCCGCCATCGCCATCTGCAAGCTACGCGGAATCGGCGTCGCCGACAGCGCCAGCACATGCACCTCCGCCCGCAGCTTTTTCAACTTCTCCTTCTGCGCCACGCCAAAATGCTGCTCCTCATCAATTATCACCAGCGCCAAATCCTTGAACTTCACATCCTCAGCCAACAGCGCATGCGTGCCGATGACAATATCAACCTTGCCCTCCGCCAATAATAGCTTGGTTTTCTTCGCCTCAGCAACCGGCACCATCCGCGACAACTGCCTGATTTCAATCGGGAAACCCTTAAACCGCTCCGAAAAATTCTTAAAATGCTGCCGCCACCGCAAACGCCGCCCTTAGTGCCACCTCCGTCTTCCCAAACCCGACATCACCGCAAATTAGCCTGTCCATCGGCTTGCCGCTGCTCATGTCGGCCAGCACTTCCTCAATTGCCCGCAGCTGGTCGTCGGTTTCGTTATAGGGGAAGCGGGCGAGGAATTCATCAAAACTGCCGCTATCAGGCGTGAAGCGCGGCGCGGTTTTCATGGCGCGCTCGGCGGCGACTTTGAGCAGCGCGTCGGCGGCCAGCTTGATGCGCTCCTTCAGGCGGGATT
>Ga0206942_1210_pt1 | contig 16681 bp, 14 predicted proteins | sample Alteio_BWOrgHeat_6_FD_153253 | JGI IMG/M metagenome (GOLD analysis project Ga0206942, IMG submission 153253) | Enriched cells from forest soil in Barre Woods Harvard Forest LTER site, Petersham, Massachusetts, United States -... | ecosystem: Environmental > Terrestrial > Soil > Temperate forest > O... | reverse complement strand
CCTTTGTCATAGTCTTCAAAAATTACAACATTACACTGAGGCAAAAGCTTTTCAATCCGGTTCAAAATCATTTCTTCTTCCGAGGCATTAACTTCTTGATCTGATTCTTCGTCCACCCGAACGACATGCTGATGGCTTGCGATCACTCTCGTTTTAACCGTGGTTGGCCTGTCCCTACTAATAACAATACCCTCTTTAATCATTCCTCGATCCTCTAAACGTTGAAGCAATTTCTTTCCATCCTCGTCATTCCCAACAAGGGCACATAAAATAGGTGTAGCTCCAAGAGATAAAATATTCAACGCAACATTCGCTGCCCCGCCCAAGCGAAAATCCTTCTTCCTCACATTTACTATTGGAACCGGCGCTTCCGGAGAAATTCGTTCGACTACGCCCCAGATGTAACTGTCGAGCATCACATCGCCAATGATCAATACTTTCAGGCCATTAAAAGACTCAAATATTTTTTCAGTTGTCATTCAATCTTTTAGAATAGGATTCTTGAGAAATTATTGACCCTCTCTATTTCAACGTAGAAAGAATCGTTTTCATGCGTTTCATCGCTTCATTCAAATCTTTTTCCGAAGCAGCATAAGAAAGCCTTACGCAATTGTCATCACCAAAAGCTCCTCCCGGAACGAGTGAAACATGACCCTTCTCCAACATCCACAGGCAAAAATCGTCTCCGTTATTGATCTTCTTTTCGCCGTCTGATTTTCCAAAGAATGAACTGACATCAGGGAAAAAATAAAACGCCCCTTGTGGGTAATTGGCTTTCACACCAGGAATATCTTTCAATAAATTATAAACGATATCTCTTCGCTTATGGTATTCCGTTACCATGTGCTTGGTAGGATTCATATCGCCTGTAATAGCAGCCAATGCGCCCCGTTGAGAAATCGAGCAATTCGCTGATGTGATTTGTCCCTGAACTTTGTTGCTTCCATCGGCAATCCATTTAGGGGCGGCAATGTAGCCTACCCGCCAGCCGGTCATCGCAAAACCCTTGGCAAATCCATTGACCGTGATGGTACGATCAAACATTCCTGGCAGGGAAGCGATGCTCGTTTGGTCACCCGTGAAATTAATCTGCTCATAAATTTCATCGGCAATCACCAACAAATCGGGGTGTTTTAATACAACAGTTGCAATGGCTTCCAGTTCCATTTTAGAGAACACGGATCCGGTTGGGTTGCAGGGGGAAGAAAAAATTATGGCTTTCGTTTTTGGTGTGATCGCTTTTTCAACTTGCTCAGCGGTGACTTTAAAATCAGTTTCGATGGTCCCTTTCACCAGAATGGGCGTAGCCTCGGTAAGCCGTACCAACGCATCGTAACTTACCCAATAAGGAGCAAAGATAATCACCTCATCGCCAGGGTTAAGCAAAGCCAGCATTACATTGGCGATGGATTGTTTCGCTCCGTTGGACACAACAATATTTTCCGCTTTATAAGGAACGTTGTTCTCTTTCTGATACTTGGCCGCCAAGGCTTCGCGTAAATCCTGATAGCCCGGAACAGGGGGATAGGAAAAATATTTCCCTTCATCGATCGCCTTTTTAGCGGCATCACAAATATGCTGTGGGGTTTTAAAATCCGGCTCGCCCAAACTAAGGCTAATAACATCGATGCCCCGGTTTTTAAATTCACGAGCCTTCGCTGCCATCGCTAACGTGGCTGATTCTTCGATTGCGTTGATGCGGTGAGAAAGTGTCATTTGTTAAAGTTGATTGTTAAAACGACCCAAAAATAAGTAAATCATCGAAGGGAAGAAGAGATTGGAACACAATATTGAAATCAAAAACATGGAATGCGCAAATGCCCAATAGCCCGTATACGACCATCAATCAAGATTTTTTTTGGTTTTAGTCTAAGAGCATCTTAATTTGATCCCTTTAACAATTGCTATGAAAATCATCCGTAATCAGTCTGAATATTTAAACACCTACCAGGAAAGTGTTGACGATCCTGAAAAATTTTGGTCCGGGGTGGCAGAGGATTTCGTCTGGCGTAAGAGGTGGCACAAAACCTTAGAATGGGATTTCCATAAACCTGAAGTGAGGTGGTTTATTGGAGGGAAACTGAACATCACTGAAAATTGCATTGATCGACATTTATCAGCACGCGCAAATCAAACTGCTATTCGATGGGAGTCTAACGACCCCAAAGAGCCTTCGCGGAAGATAACGTATCAGGAATTATCCGAACAGGTCAATAAAGTTGGGAATATGCTTCGGGCGCATGGAGTAAAAAAAGGAGATCGCGTTTGCATTTATATGCCTATGGTTCCCGAAGCAGCGTACGCCATACTTGGATGTGCTCGTATTGGAGCGGTGCATTCGGTTGTATTCGCAGGATTTTCATCCGGCTCTTTGGTTGATCGGATTACAGATTCTCAATGCAAAATTGTGCTGACGGCTGATGGAGCTCATCGCGGTGACAAAAGAACAGATTTGAAAGCCATTGTTGATAGTGCTGTCGATAAATGCCCGTCCGTAGAAAAAGTAATAGTGCTGGAACGCATCAAGTCCAACCCCGCCATGAAACATGGCCGCGACTTTTGGTGGCACCATGAAATAAAAAAGGTAGAAGCCAAATGCCCACCGGAAGAAATGGATGCTGAAGATCTGCTTTTTATTCTTTACACCTCTGGAAGTACCGGCAAACCGAAAGGAATGGTGCATACGTGTGGCGGCTACTTGGTTTATGTTAATTATACTTTTCGAACAGTCTTTCAATATAAAGATGGTCAAATCTACTGGTGCACCGCCGACATCGGTTGGGTGACCGGCCACTCCTATATTTTATATGGCCCGCTTTCAGCGGGTGGTACAACACTCATGTTTGAAGGAATTCCCTCCTGGCCCGACATGGGTCGTTTCTGGCAGGTGATCGAAAAGCACAGCGTAAATATTTTTTATACGGCCCCAACAGCCATCCGTTCTTTGCAAACAGCTTCTCTCGATTTTGTAGAAAAGTATGATCTCTCTTCGTTACAAGTTATTGGAAGTGTCGGCGAACCGATTAATGAGGAAGCATGGCATTGGTACCATAAAAATATTGGCAAAGAAAAATGCCCATTAGTGGACACCTGGTGGCAAACGGAGACCGGTGGAATTATGATTTCTCCCGTGGCAAACGTAACAAAACTGAAACCTGCTTTTGCCTCTTACCCATTGCCTGGCGTTCAACTGGCGGTGATGGATGAAAAAGGAAATGAACTTTCAGGAAACAATATCGAAGGAAGACTCGCGATTAAATTCCCCTGGCCGGCAATGGCGCGAACGATTTATGGCAATCATCAGCGCTTTAAAGAAACTTATTTCTCCACTTTTCCGGGAAAATATTTCACTGGCGATGGTTGTAAACGGGACGATGAAGGGTATTTCAGAATCACTGGACGTGTTGACGATGTACTCATCGTATCGGGTCACAATTTGGGAACTGCGGAAATAGAAAGCGCCATTGATGAACATCCCGCTGTGGCAGAATCGGCTGTAGTAGGTTTTCCTCACGATATCAAAGGCCAAGGCGTTTATGCCTTTGTAATTTGTTATCAAAAACCGAAGGAAGAGGAAAAAGTAAAGGGCGAAATACGGGAAACCGTTTCTAAAATCATTGGCCCGATTGCAAAACCTGATAAAATCCAATTTGTGAGCGGGTTGCCCAAAACGCGTTCTGGAAAAATTATGCGAAGGATTTTGCGCAAAGTAGCGGAAGGCGATACCTCTAACTTAGGTGATGTTACCACATTGCTTGATCCAGGCGTTGTAGAAGAAATTAAAAATGGAGCCCTTTAATGCCCTATGATTAGCAAAGCTACAATCGAAGATGTCTCTGTTTTAAACAAGCTGATCAATTCTGCTTATCGTGGTGAATCTTCTCGCAAAGGCTGGACCACAGAGGCCGATTTTTTGGACGGAACACGCTGTGACGAAAAAACAATCAAAGAGATTATAGAAGCTAAAAAATCGGTATTCTTGAAATATAAGGAGAATGACGAAATTCTCGGATGTCTGCGCCTCGACAATCGAGGGGAAAAGATGTACCTCGGCATGTTCGCTGTAGACCCGGAAACGCAGGGAAAAGGAGTTGGGAAAAAATTACTTTTGGCGGCCGAAGACGAAGCGCGGAATCAAAATTGTCATTTCATTGAAATGACGGTAATCTCCGTGCGGGTTGAGTTGATCGCCTGGTACAACAAACACGGTTACGTCGGCACAGGTGTGGAAAAACCGATGGAGTTCGACAGTCCCAGTGGAGGAGTACCAAAAATGGACTTGCGTTTTGTTGTTCTGGAGAAACCTCTTAATTAATTTTACCTCATGGAAATCAGTGGAGTCGTAGTAAATCTTTTGCCGCAACAAAGCGGGCAGGGAAAAAACGGAACCTGGAAAAAACAGGAATTTATTCTTGAAACGCCAGGCCAGTATCCTAAAAAAGTTTGCCTGCACCTTTGGGGTGAAAAGGTAGATGAAACTAAACTGGCAGTAGGAGACAAGATTACCGCCTCCATCAATATTGAAAGCCGCGAGTATAATGGTCGGTGGTACACGGACGTACGCGCGTGGAAAATTCAAAAAGAATCAGCTTCGCAAAAAGGAAGTGATGCCCCTCCTCCGCCGGAAGATAATTTTGTTCCCGATTCAACAAGTAGTGATGATCTTCCGTTTTAACCTCACCTCCTCGCCCTTGGAGAGGGTCTGAGGAACGAAGACAGGTGAGGTTATTCCAACGGAATATCTCCTGGCTTTTCCCCAATCACCTCTACACGCGGTGGTAATAATTTGTACATCACCGGTGTCACCAGTCGTGAAAGTAGGGTTGAACTAATCAGTCCACCAATAATCACCAATGCCAGCGGTGAGTACAGTGGATTACCTTCAATGGCTAACGGAATAAGTCCGCCAATGGCCGTCATGGACGTTAGCACGATTGGGACAAATCGGATCTCACCGGCCTTTTCAATCGCCTCATCCAACAGCACCCCTCGTTCACGCAATTGATGCGTAAAGTCGACCAGCAAGATCGAGTTTTTTACCTCGATGCCCACCAACGCAATTAATCCAACGACCGCAACAAATGACAAAGGATTACCGGTGATGAAGAGCATTGACACTGCTCCGATTACACCGAGTGGGATCACGGATAATACAATCAGTGTGCTTTTAAAATTTCCAAACTCAAGCACCAGCACAGCAATAAATCCAAAGGCCGTGATCATAATGATGGTACTCAATCCGCCAAAAGATTCCTGTTTATTCTCCACCTCACCTGCCGCTACATAATGATAACCTTTTGGAAACGGATACTTCTCTAGTTGCCTAAGAACTTCATTAGTTACGTCCTCATACAAATAACCGCTCTTCACAAAAGCAGTAACCGTGGAAAAGCGCGCCTTGTCGTAATGACGAATAAGATTAGGTGAGGTTTCAAATTCTATGGATGCAACTTGTTTCAGCGGAATAGCCTGACCGTTCACTGCATTGATAAAGATTCTGTCAAACACGTCAAACGTAGCAATTTTTTGTTTGGGCAAACTGACATTGATATTGATCTCATCTTCACCTTCTCCCGGCCGAATCGTACCGACATCCAATCCTGCGACGCCAAGTCTTACAATCTTATCAATATCACTCGTGGCGATGCCCAACTGCCCGGCTTTTTCTTTGTTAATTTTCACTCGCAGGTCGGTTTGTTGGTTGGCTAAGGGATTATTTACATAAATTGTACCGGCTGTCATTTTTATTATTTGTTCTGCATCCATTGAAATTTTGCGCAGTGTATCCAGGTTCTCACCAAACAAGCGAATGGCAATAGGCGCTTCAAGAGGCGGGCCTTGTTCAAAATCTTTTACTTCAATTTTTGCATTGGGATAGTAGAAGAATTTTTCGCGCAACTTATCGATCAGCTTAGTTTTCTTTTCTGGGGTTAGATCGTTCAACTGCACATAAAACTGGGCAAAGTTTGGCGACTCGCTTCGTGCGATGACATTGTAATAAATTCGAGGGTTTCCTTTGCCCACGTTGGTGGTAAAATAAGTGATGTCTTTTTCTTTTTTTAACTCGCCCTCCACATAACGGGCAATCCGGTCAGTCTCATATAAGCTGGTGCTGTTAGGGGCTTCGATGTTAATCAGGAATTGAGGTTTTTCTGATTTAGGAAACAAACTAAACCCCACAATTGGAAAAAGCAAAAGACTTCCGATAAATAGAATCACGGTAACACTGAGTGTAGCCCAAGGGTGACGAAGCGCCCAATGCAATGCTTTGGTGTAGGTGCCACTGATTACTTTTTTTAACGCACGAAGAAAAATATTTCCTTGTGAGGAAGTGTGTGTTTTCAACAGTCGGCTTGACAAAAATGGAACGATGGTGAGTGAAACAAATAACGAGGCCAGAACGGTTGTAATCACCGCCATCGGAAGGCTGCGAATAAAATCACCCGCTTGTTCCGGCAAAAAAACCAAAGGCAAAAAAGCAAGGATCAACGTGGCCGTGCAGCCCAAAACGGCAAGACCAATTTGTTTGGTAGCTTCAATGGATGCGTCGCGTTTTGATTTACCGGCCCGTAAGTAGCGTTCAATATTCTCAATGACAACGATGGAGTCATCCACCAAAATCCCAAGGGCTACAATTAACCCAACAATACTTAACTGATTGATTGAATATCCCAAAAAGTCAAGAAGAAACAAGCCCGTGAAAATGGAGAGGGGTATGGAAATCATTACTACAACGGCAGCGCGGCTTCCTAAAGGCAGGAGTGTAATCGATACTAACAGGATGGCGATGGCGAAATCCTTTGCAAAACGCCCCAATCGTTTCTCAACACTTTTTGCCTGTTCAAAATTTCTAATCATCTTCATGTTGCCGGGCAAATCTTTTTCAAATTGATCGAGTACCGGAGTAATTTGGTCATCGACCTGAAAAATATTTTGCTCATCCTTCTGGGCTGCTGTGAGCAATACACATCGAAATCCATTTAACCGGGTAAGATGCGATTCATCCTGATAGCCACTCTCCACTTCCGCCACATCTTTCAGGTTAACAATATTTCCGTTGGCGGAATAGACAATTGTTTTTTTGATTTCATCTAAGCTTTTGTATTCACCACTGGTCTTCACATTAAACCGGCGCGTATTCATCTGAATATTACCTCCCGGGATATTTGCGCTTTCGCTTTGCAACGAGCTAATCACTGCATTTACCGGAATATGTTGATGTGCTAATTTTTCGATATGGAGTGACACGCGTACTTGTTGCTCGGGGTAGCCGTGCGTTTCAATTTTCTTCAAGCTCTTGATTTTCTCAAGTTGGTCTTCCAGCGCTTCTGCCACCTTTTGCAAATCACGGTACGGTGCCGTTTCGGATACCAGGGCCAATTGCAAAATGCTCACATCGGTTGAAGAGAATTTTTGAAGCCGGATATCTAGAATACCAGGCGGCAAACTCCCTCTTAATGCATTTACCTCACGTACGATTTCTTGATATTTTTCATCTGGGTCTTGCTCATGTTTATAATCAATACGAACGGTGGCAAGCCCATCATATACATCTGAAGTAATTCGCTTGATATTATCGAGCTCATTAAATCGCTTCTCCATCGGGTCCACGACCAACTTCTCCATGTCGGTTGGGCTTGTGCCCGGATAGACCACGATGGCAACGAAAGACGGAGCGGTAGTTTCGGGGTCTTCGCCCCGCGGCATATTAAAAAGGGAGTTCAGGCCCAGTACTAACAGCAACACAAAAATGATCAGCGTGAACTGATAATTTTTTACGGAGAATTCTGCAATTTTCATGACGCTATCAATTATGGTTCGATTTTCACCGAACTGTTTTCAGTTAAAAAAGCAGCGCCCGCCGTTACCACTTGCTTCACCTTGTCCAGGCCATGGGAAATAAACGCAGCCTTATCTTCCATGTAAGCCACCTCAATGGGAAGTTTCTGAACGGATTTCCCGTCCGCGTTCACAACAAAGACAAACGCTTTTTTTCCTTGACCTTCCACCAGCGCTTCGATAGGAATATGCTGTAGTTTTCTTTTTACGGAGGGTGCAATTTCAACTTTGGCAAAAAGACCTGACGCCAGCTTCTTGCCACCCGGATTTATTCGCACTTCGGCCTGGTATAACCCATTGAAGGCATCCGCTCCTTCATTAATTATATTCAAATTCCCCTCAAAAAATTCGTTGGGATAGGCATCGGTGGTGATTTTGGCTTTGTCACCTTTTTTAACGCGTACCCAATCCACATCCGGTAATCCAATTTTAACGATCCAATTATTTTGGTCTGCTGAGTTGATGGCTACTACCGGCGAACCCCCCACGATCAACTCTCCTTCGTTCACAAATTTTCGGATTACTTTTCCGGAAGTGTTTGCTCGAATGGTGGAGAACTGACGATTAAAAGATACAATTCTTAAATTTTCATCGGCAACATCATAAGCGGTTTGTAAATTCTGGATTTGTTCCAGGGTAGCGGCTGAATCTTTCAGCAACCGCTGACCTCGTTCGAGATCGCGCTTTGTCTTCTCCAGGTTATTTTTTGCCTGGCCTACCTGTGCATCAATCTCCGTAAGGTCTAGTGAGGCCAGTAGTTGGCCTTTGATTACTGACTCACCCTCTTCTACATAGATCTTAGATACGACTCCGTTAATTTTAAAGGAAAGTTTGGATTCCGTCTCTGTACTAATTAGCCCGGAGCTTGTGACCGGCAAACTGTATTCACCGGATTCAACTGCGGCAAGTCTGACCGCAACAGCTGATTCGTCAAAGACGGCTTTTGTTGTATCTCTTTTTTTCCGGTCACTGCACGCCAGCACGGTTAACCCGAAAACGACAGGAATAAAAAATCCAGTAAATGATCTTTTCATAGAAAAAAATTTAAAGATTGCTGATGGTTTTTTGAAGCGAGGCAGCTTTACGCAGCACTTCGTATTGGTTGATCGAATGGGTTAGTTGAGCGGTTGTATATTTATTCTGAGCATCAATATACTCAAGCAGAATAGCCTGACCTTCGTTGTATTTGACCCGGATGATTTGAAAAGACTTTTCAGCACTTTTTACTCCGCTCTGCGAAGCGATATGAGCTTGCAGTGCCGCCTTGAGTTCATAATGTGACTGAATAACCTGCAACTCAATTTGCCTCTTCAGTTGTTCCATTTTATTCTCCATCACTTGGTAATCAATTCGGGCTTGCTGGGTTTTGGCTTTCTTTTCACCTCCCTTAAAAATATCCCAGGTAAGTCCGAATTGTACAAGCCAATATTGCTGATCCGTAGCGAAAGTGTAATAGAAGCCCTGATAGCCGATGTCGCCAACTACATTAATTTTAGGGAGAAAGGCATTGCCTTTGTTCAGCCCGATAATCTGCTCACTGGCGCGAAGACCATTTCGCAGTTGCTGAAGTTCCTGTCGTTGTTGCAAGGCTGCTGCCGTTAACGAGGAAATTTCCTGATTTGAATTAATGGTCATCGTTAGGGTAGAATCTTTCTCGATCGAGGAATTCATTTCCCGATTGAGAAGAAAATTAAAGTAAGCTTGCGATACTTCGAAGTTCTTTTCGTTTTCGGCAATTTGCTGTTCGGTCTTATTAAGTTCATATTCAGTATTAAGCAGCACATCGTTAGTGGCTTTTGCATTAGCAACGAGCTTTTGGTTTACCTTCAGCAGCTCTTTTAATGAGGAGTGGGTGTTTCTTAAGATTCGTAATGCATCATCACTTTGTAGGTACTGATAATAAGCCGAGATGATTTCGAACTTTAATTGGTTCTCGTATGCTTTCTTTTGGGCTTGCTGAACGGTGGTGAGTTCCTTCTGCGCTTTGTAGTTAAAATAAATTTCAGGATTGAAAACCGGCTGGATCACCCTCACTTTTGAATCGTGAAAGTTAGTAGCCAAAAAATTGGTTGTTTGATTACTAATCAGAGGGTATTGAGGAGCACCTGTATTTAATTTACTATTGATTTGATTGAGGTTGGAGTACACAGGATTCACCAGGTCACCCACCGGTATTGAAATCTTACGACCACCATCGGCAAACTGATAGGAAGCGTTGACACCAACATAAGGAAGAAAAAGAGCTTTAGCTTGCGCCAGGTTTTCGGTGCTACGCTCATAGTTCAGCTGTTCCTGCTGCAACTGGAGATTATTTTTCAACCCCTGCTGGATATAAGATTCCAAGACTTGACGTTGAGCATTTGCATATTCCCATAAAAGGGAGGCCATGCCGATAGCGAATAGGTTTTTAATTTTCATCGTTAAACTAATTAACAGTGTTTATCAAATGCATAAATTTTTTTACAGGGTGGAAAGGATTTGCTTAAACATTTTAAAAGACTTTTCAAGCATTTTAGCACGCTCCTCTTCCGGGTAAATTTTCATTCGATCACGTAGCGAAAGGGAACACATGCCGTGCATCGTGCTCCAGATCAAAAAGGAAAGTGTCTTGTACTCTCTGTTCTTGAAATGCCCATGCTGTTGGCATTCCTTTACCAAATTCTCCAATTGGCAATGGGCAGTTTCACCTTCTTTCCATTCTTGTGAATTGGTATCACAATCCATCGGTGCCTGCATGATGAACATGATATCGTAGTATTTGGGGTATTGGAAAGTAAATTCCATGTAACGTTCGCCCATTCGGATCAATCTTTTGAATGGATCTTTTATTTCGGCCAATGCGATCATGAACTCGTTGAATTTTTTAAATGCCTCACCATGCACCGCATAGAAAATTTCATTCTTGTCTTTGAAGTAGAGATAAATAGTAGCCGGACTATATTCAATCGCTTCCGCTATATTGCGGATGCTCACATCTTCAAAACCCTTGTCTACAAAAAGCCGATGCGCCGATTGGATAATTGTTTCTCGCATTTCCTCACGGTCTCTCTCTTTTCTTTCTTTTACGCCCATAATTTGATTTTTGCGAGCGCTAAAGTAATAAACAGTGTTTATTATAAAAACAATGTTCTGAAAAACTGCATAAGCAATTGATTTTCAGGGATAAATTTTTTGTGAATATTCTTGGCGGCGTAAGTTGCTCCCTATCTAAACCATCTTTTGCACAATTGAAATTCTGGGTTACCTTTGCAGTCCTAAAAAAAGGGAGCTTAGCTCAGCTGGTTCAGAGCATCTGCCTTACAAGCAGAGGGTCGGGGGTTCGAACCCCTCAGCTCCCACATCGAAGATCAAGCCTTTACAGAAAGTAAGGGCTTTTTTGTTTTTGTACTTTAAAACATTTTTAAAACAACTGGCCTATTTAGCTGCTATTTGGGCGGGCGCGCTTTTATCGTTGTCATTGCGGGCATCAGCGAGAACGGCGGATTTTTCAAAAGGGGGAGGGGAGAGGCATTTTTAGTTGGAGATTTTTTTCATGACTAATAAAACTGACGCACCCAAGTGGATCGAACGGTTTTTGTAAGAGTCAACGATCCAGACATTTTCCGATGGGCAATTGAGAGGCAAAACTTGACTATGCGGATGCACATGAGAAGGTTTACAAGGCTGACTAATGCTTTCTCTAAAAGATTGAGAACCATTGCTATGCAATCGCCCTACACTTCGTTTATTACAACTTTGTGAACGTTCATAAAACTTTACGCGTAACCCCTGCTATGGAAGCTGGATTAGCAAAAGACCTATGAGTATTGAAGATATTGTTAACTTAACAAATAATTAACTACTATTTTCAAATATTATGGGTTTTGAAAATAACAATTACACAACCACAGGACATCACACATTTGAAAATCGCGGTGGCGATGATGATAAGCATGCACCGTATAAATGTAATGACGTTAACGCTTTTCTTGGGAGGGGTTACTATTTCTGGGAAGATAATCTCCCATTTGCGAAACATTGGGGAGGAATATGGTATATAAATAATGGTAAAAAATATTTTGTGGGGGAGTTTTCAATTAAATGTGAACTAAATTATTTTTTTGATTTAGTTGGCAATAGAGACCATCAAAAAATTCTTCGAGAAACTGCTAAACTTCTTGCTAAAAGACGGGCTGGACTTAGTGCTTTGCCGATTGGAAAGATTATTGAGTTTTTAAAAGCAGCAAGTAAAGACCCCGATGATATTTTTTTTGAAAAATTTAATTACTTAGTTATCAGAGCTGCTGACGATACCGCCCAAAAAACAAGTGAAAAACATAATTTCGCTGATAATAAATATAACTCAGCAGACCTAAACCCTTGTTATATAATTTGTGTTGTACTCAAAAACGAAATACTTTCGTCTGGAATTAAAGTGGTTCATACCTCAAATTAGAGCCAAAAAGGACTTTTAATGGAAACGATTGATAAAACATTATCTGCATTTGAAAAATATTTAGAAAATATTTCAGATGCTAAGTTGGATAAAATGTTGTCCAAAATTGATGAGATGGGCATTAAAGGCCCAACTGTAGATGAATATTTTTCAAATCTGACTGACAATGTTGGTTCATTTTTTAATGACATCAGTGAGACCTCCACAATAGCAGATGTTGAGAGACTATTTTGTGATACAAGAATTAAGAGATCACAAAAGTTTGAGATTCCATCTCTGCCATCTATTCCAAAAGAATATCCTACACAAGTTACAGCTACACAAGACTGTTTATATGCTGGTGAAAATACATATTTTATGGCCGCATGAGCGAAAATGAAGTTATATCTAATCCTTTCAAACTTATTTCAACAATTGCAGTTGAGATGAGTTTAAGCAGTAAGGGAACTTCTCTCAATAGTGACTACATTTTAGAGTTCAAACATAAAATATCTCAAATTGAGGAACCTAAGACTGAAGACGAAAAAAAAATATTTATCGTTGAATTTGATGCTAAAATAAATAACACTCCTAAAACAATCATATTAACCACCAAATTCAGAGTCATATTTAAGAGCCAAAGTAATGTAACAAAAGAATATTTAGATTCTCCTGGCATTAGAATAAATTCCCCGGCTATTGCATTTCCATTTCTAAGAGGTTTTGTTTCAACAGTCTCAGTAAATGCAGGATACCCTCCAATTATACTGCCATCAATTAATTTTATTAGGTTGACTTCTCAGTCGGCAAAGTCAACGACAAATTAATTTTTCAAATTAAGACACTACCGCTTTTTCATATTGGTCATATCCCAGAAAATAATTTCTTGTCGACAAAAAAACTTAGAGTTACGGATAGGTAACTAGGATTAATTATCAAGTTAAAATTAGAAGTATTATTCCCATTGCGGAGGTCTAAATTCTGTTCAGAGTCAGAGGCTATATTCCACTTGGCCGACAAACAAAACCTTCCTAAGTTAGCTCCTATCAAAGGGTAAAACCCGAACGAAGTTCCTGAGGCACGATTAACAGAATCAGTTGAGAATTTAAAAAGATAGGTTCCAAGTCCTAAACCGAGAAAAGGGTTAATCCTCTTACCAGACAATAGAAAGTATCTGACGTTAATTGAAAATGAGTTTACTTTTATAAAGTTGCTACTCCCCGGGAAAGGAAAACCATTACCATTCACGTATTCAAATCTTACTCCAAAGGAAAGGTTTTTAATCCGATAACAAGGTTGAACAAAGAAATCGAATCCTTCCGACAACGCTACCTTGACCGGCTGATAATAAGGTTGGTATCTTTTAAACCCGGTTGCATTTCCTAACCCTATTTCGCAATTAATCTGAGCACTCAATCTACTAATTGAAACCACTATCAAAAGTATAATTAGCGCTTTCATCTTTCAATTCCCGTCTAAGACTTTTTTCTTTTCAATTTCATACTCCTCCTTAGTGATTGCACCACTATCAAGAAGTTCCTTTAATTTTTTCAATTGATCGTATTTGTCTGGCTTTGGTTGGGTTATTGTTACCGGAATCGGCTCTGGGGGTTTGCACGGAACTACCTCACACGTTTCAATTGCACTCTCTATGTCCAAATTGTAGTTTGTAATGTTTCCGCCACCAACTACAAATGAATATTTTACTGTGCCTCTGTATGTATATCTTTTTATTTTTTTTACCACAACTTTTGTTCCAGCAATTCCTCTCGGAAGGTTGAGTTGATCTTGTCCCTTATCCTGATTGTAGCCCATAGTAGCAAGCCATCCTCCCATTTGCACATAAAGAAATTGACCATTCACACCCGATCCCCTTCCCAGTTTAATGGTATCTCCAACTCTGTACCGTTCACCATTGGATGCTTCATAAAATTCGTTTGCATCGGCCTTCTCTTTAGGAGATGTTAACTTGATATTTTCAGGAATCGAGTGGAGGCATTTTATCCCTTTGCTAATCAAGTATTTTTCATTTTTGGAATCCTCAAGGAAATAAATTTTGGCTATTCTATTATAGTAGTAATCGCCATCATCCATTGTTGTCAAATATCTTTGCGATAACGAGATAATTTTTGTCTCAAATTTGATGCTATCCTTATTTTGAATAATGACTCTTTGACCATTAGCGACAAAAGTTATTGTCAATGGTATCAGCGCGAGCTTCGCATGAAAAATGAATATTGAAATACTCGACCTCATCATCAACAAGGGTTAGGTTGATTACCTCACCAAGATAATGAAAGTAGCCAAAAGGCTACACGGCTGATTGAAGTATTTATCCACATTGGCCGCGTGGGTAAAGTTAGGGATAAAAAATACATTCGGGCTTTCGGGAATAATCTAAAACGGTTACGCGAATCAAAGAAATTGACCCAAGAGGCTTTAGCTCACAAATCAGAAATAGCACGAAGCCAGATAATCAGGTTTGAGAATGGAGAACGAAGCCCAACACTTAGCACCCTCAAAGCTATTGCAGATGGCCTAAACATCAAACCGAAAGACCTCCTTGATTTTGAAGTATAGCTCTCCCGTTTATTTCATCGACAATACTTCCGGCTGTACTACGGTTCTTAAGATCATTTCAATACTTTTTAATTGTTCAGGGTTCAAGTGCTTAACAGTTTCTTGACTTAGCACAATCCCGTTTATCTGAATGTAGTTATTTTGATTTTGAATCAAAGAGTTGGATTGCCCTTTGAAACTACCCATTGCATTTAAGTAAAGTTTGGCGGCTCTCATATCCCCGTTAATTGCAAATTGATAGATCTTTGCCATCACCTTTGAAGTCATGAAACGGAATTGCTCCACATGCTCTAAATATTGCGGATGGGTGAAATAGTCTTTGAAGTGCTTATAAATAGTTTGCCTACTCAACTCGGTTTTATTAGCAATTTCAATCCTTGTTGGCATCCGCCCAAAGTCTTTCATAAAGGATGATATTGCATTTGTGATTTTTACGTGATTAAATTCCCACAGTTGATTTCTTGCTGCTTCATCGGCAATAACTTCAAACTTCCTATAAAACTTATCCCGTTCGTCTCCTTTCAATTCGAGAAATATTTCCGAAACGACTAATTGAAAATGCTTTTTTTCTTGTTCGCTTAAACCGTCGATGATTTCCGGAGTAACTTTATCAAGCTTAAGTATCTCCTTTATTTTCGTTTCGGTTTTCGTAAACTTTTGTAAACCCTTTTTCTTTGCTTTCATATTTGGAGTATGTGGATTAGTGGTTTACTCCCCTATATATAGGGGAGTAAACCACGTTTAGTAAACATCCGGTTGAGGTTTAAACATCTTAAACATCTATCCATTAAAGCATACATTTATAGACTACATTCTTGGTCCTGTCAGCACCATTTTTTATGATCCATTTATTACGGGTAAACTCTGCAATCAAAATTTGCGCCTTGTTCATCCCGACAACAAAATGTAGGCGACCCCCCCCAGTCAATTCCGAGTATTTCAATAAGTCTCCACAGTCTTAATTCCTGAGGTTTTTCTTTGGTAGGTTGCCTTTGCATTTTTGAGCTGCAGAACAATTCTATAAATTTCAAGCAAATACATTTTTTTATGCCTTGCCCAACCATTTAATCCCACTGATGTAGAACCCTACCAGCCTTTTGTTCAATTGTTTAACTTGCCTCGATGATCAACAACAAGCTGCGACTGTATTGGGCACTCCAGGTTGGAGGCTGGTCATTCTATGCGATCTCGCAAAGTGTGGTGAGGGTTTTAGCGTTTGATTTAGGGCCATCCAGCACCAACAGGATTATTTTCTTTTTCTACGAGGCGCTACTTTGCTTGTTGGTTACCCATATTTATCGCCATTTCATCAACACGTGGCGCTGGCTCAACCTGGGCATGGTCAAGTTGACCCTGCGCATGGTGCTTAGCGTTTTTGTGATGGGCGTTATCTTGTATTTTTTACGGATTCCCGTTTCGATCCCCATGGGAATAAACGCGACTCACGTTTTTGATGGATTGCACATTCTGGAAGGCTGCGTGACTTATGCCTTTATTTTTTTCTTATGGTCTGCTCTCTATTTCATTTACAACTACTTTGAACGGTATAATAAATCGCTAAAGCTGGAGGCCACGGTAAAAGAAATTGAATTGAACAACCTAAAGGCCCAACTTAATCCCCATTTCATATTCAATGCAATGAACAGCATACGGGCATTGGTGGATGAAAACCCCGGCAAATCAAAGCAGGCGATCACCCAACTTTCCAATATTTTACGGAACTCGCTCGCTTCTGATAAAAAAGGACTAACGAAATTTGAAGACGAACTGCGAATTGTAAAGGATTATTTAAGTTTGGAAAGTATTCGGTTTGAAGAACGTCTTAAAATTGAATACGAAATCGCTTCG
>Ga0206942_1209_pt1 | contig 16777 bp, 16 predicted proteins | sample Alteio_BWOrgHeat_6_FD_153253 | JGI IMG/M metagenome (GOLD analysis project Ga0206942, IMG submission 153253) | Enriched cells from forest soil in Barre Woods Harvard Forest LTER site, Petersham, Massachusetts, United States -... | ecosystem: Environmental > Terrestrial > Soil > Temperate forest > O... | reverse complement strand
AGTATCATGCTGTTCTGTTATTGCTAATAAAAGATCGGATAAATATTCAAAACCAACGATTGCTGAGCATTTATCTTGTACCATATCGTTGTATGTTCTTATTGCTGACAATGGTTTATTGTCATAAAAGTAGGTTTTTAGTTTTACATTTGTGTTTTGTGAGCTTTGGTTTAACGCAAGGTAAGCAGCATTTAAAAAAGATACTTTATAATTTGGTAAGGTTAGTTCAACTTTACCAGTTAGGCATAGATTAATTTTAGCCAATGCATTTGGGCTTATCCCGATCAATAATCCAAGTACAATTCCATGTAATTTTAGTTTGGCCATTTGAATGATCAGCTTAAGTACATTTTAAAAAGTGATTTTGTGGTTTTCTCTATAAGTGGAAAGCAACTGAGAAGTATTTCAGTAGGGATAGCGTTTTTACTGAGGCTAAGAAGATAATCAACAGTTTTTTTTATGTCATTGAGTTGAATCATCTGATCTAATTTAAATTTTCTGCCATTTGCCATTTCAGTTGCGATCATGGACGGACAAATATTTGTAACTTTTACGTCATATAAAGACATTTCTTTTGTTAATGCTTCGCTGAATCCAGATAAGCCAAATTTGGAAGCAGCATATACTCCCGAAAATGAGGCTGCTACTTTTCCACCTAATGAAGAAATATTTATGATATAACCTTCACGTTGTTTTTTCATTTGTGTTGCGACATGCTTTGCTACATAAATTGCCCCATTCAGGTTGATTTTTAACAGCTCTTCGATTTCATTATCAGGCAGATCAATTGTCCCACGTTTTAATATCGCAGCATTATTAAACAATAAATCAATTTTATCATGTTGAGAGATGATTTTTTCAATACAAGTCCGCACTTGAGAAGAATTAGAAACATCGATAGCAATAAATGAGGCATTTCCCCCGAGGGCATGTATTTTTTTGTAGACCTCTTCCAGTGATTTTTTATCGCGCGCAATTAATATCACAAAATATCCTGATGATGCCAGATGTATTGCGACCTCCTTACCTACTCCTCGACTTGCTCCTGTGACTATTGCAATTTTATCGGTCATGCTAATTCCTCTGTTTCTTAAAAAATTTATTTATAAGTTTGCTAAAATGATTGTTTTCTTCAATGTGTGGATAATGGGAAGATTTATAAAAAGTAATAATGTTTGGATTGCTGGATAATATTCCTTCCGAGCCATTTATTATAAAATCATGAAATCCGTTTATCCATAAATAGGAAATATCAAGGCTATCGATATTGACTGTGAAGTTTGACTCAGTCAAATACAGATCTTTTCTGACGCTTACAAAAACATCCATATTTACAGGTTGATTGATTTGTTGTTGAATTTTTTTTACTGTTTCGTAGCATTCGATATTCGCCCAATATAAAAATGGCCTCTCTTTATTTTCATGAAATAATGAGGTTAGTTTCTCAGAGATATTCCAGATTTTTTTGATATCAAGGTTATCCATTTTCGAGAGTGTTTCATTGTATCGCTCCGGTTTGGATTTCTTTAAGTAAGCAAGGTCGAGAATCAAATTATTAAGTCGTGGAGTAAGAATAGAGCTTGCTGTAGAAATAAAAATGCCAGGAATTTCAGATTGAAATTGATTATAGAAATCGTAAAGTAATTTTGCGCCATAGCTATGCCCAATCAAACCATGAATATGTATGTTGCGTGTATTTAAATGCTGAATAATTTTTTGTAAATCTTCAATGTTATTTTTATGTACAACGTGATTAGTAGCTTTCCTTGATCTGCCACAATTTCGTTGATCGTATAATATGATATTGTGATTTAAATGGCGGAATAAATTATTATGTTCTATCAGGTATTCAATCGTTCCACAATTAAATCCGGGGCCTCCATGAATAAAAAGTAGATAAGGCATGCCCAGATTTCTTGTAAATTTTACAATATAAAACTCAGGATCCGGGTGAATTTCTTTAGTATATGTGTTCATCAGTTGCCATCATTCGAGAAGCTTGATAAATCCGGCTTGACAGTTGCCCATAAAAAATCAGGATCACCAGGTAATTCATTTGCAGAATACAAATAGCTTTCCCATTCATTAGCCGGAATCTCCCAGTGTTCTTTAAAATTAAAAAATGGAACAGCTTTTGCTTTTGACAGATCATTAATCGTTTTCTCAGATGCTCCATCATCTGCTGCGAAGTCTGATAACTGTTGCAGTTGAGTAGTGTTTCTAATAATAAAATACTCTTTTACACCTGCAGCATTATAAGTACAAAACGCACCCTGCTTATCTGTCAGATAAAAATCTGTAATGTTTTTATTAGTAATAAAATCGATGAAGAACTTGATAAAATCCGAATTTTTAAGGTAATCAAACTCCGGCAAATCAGAAATAATTTTACATAGGTCTGTAAAATACGCCCATTCCAGTTCAGAAGTAATATGTTGAAGTTTTATCAAAAAATCAGGCGCATCTTTTCTGAGATATCCATCTATGATTCCGTTATTAAAAGCATCAATTGCTATCGTATAATCATGTTCACTTGTTATTAATACTTTCTTAATCGGTGATTCCTTGATTTTTTTCAGAAAATCAAGCCCATTCATGTCTGGCATGTGGTAATCAATAAATAAAATGCTTATGTCATCTCGAAAATTCTCAAATATGTTTTTATCATTTTTTTCAAATTTGGTGTTGAGAGTATATGTTCTTAATGGATCAAATAGAGTGGGTGCAAGGCTTATCAAATGATGCTTGCTGATTTTCGGCTTGTATTCCTCGGAAAGAAATTTTAACCCTTCGGTTATTGAATTAATTCCGGAAAAATATTTTCCATGCATTTTCAATAAAACACTTTGTGTGAATGTGTTATCGTCATCCAGTAGTATTTTACGTATAGGGTGATAAAAAAGAGGTATTGAATTTTTCATAATTAATCCTTAACTTTATTATTATAATTTAATAATAATTCCTGAATGTAGTTTGCAGTTTTGAGAAGATTGTTTGTATTAAGCATCAATAAAGGCAATATTTCAGAAGAAACAGTTTCTCTGATCATCTTGGTTAATAGTGCTTTCTGGTATCCTTCGATGAGTGCTGGCAGAAAATCTATTAAAACACTTGCTACTGTTTTGATGCTGCTGAGTTTGTTTCCAAGTTCATGAAGCATGGCATGGGTCAGAGGCTGGATGTTTTCCAACGGCGCCAGTCCAAGTAGCTGGTCTATACTTTTACCAAAATAATCTGCGATGGGTTTGAGCGTTAAAATTTGTGGGTTTTCTGTAACACCTGTCATCAATCTATAGATGACAGGTTGTCCGATGCCGGTTTTTCTGGCAAGTTCGGCTGATTTGATGTTTGCTTCAGACATCAAATGCGAAAGAATTTCAGATAGGTTTTTCATAAGGAGATTGAGCTACAGTTAAAATTAATTTATGCATGCTATATATGCATAAATAGATTGTCAATAAACTTTCATAAAATAATTATCAGTTAAAAAGTCCCTTGGTTTTTTAAAAATATAAGAAAATATCTTGACTTTATCTCGCGCCAGAAATAATCTTGTGCGCATATTTAATTATTCGTTAAAGCATATACCTGTTTTACCTGTTAATGGAGAAATGGAATGTCCAATAGAGATTTGTTGTCTTGTTTATTTCAGGATAATTTTCGAAAGCTATCAAAAGCTGAAAGCATTTTATTAGAAGCTGTTATTTTTGTGCGGGTTGTGGATGTCTTTTTAGAAATATTTGAAAACAGATACAACGCATATCAGAAATTATTAAAAAATGAATTAAGTAAAGAGGATGAAATAATGGAAGTCAACTTTTTGCGTAATCTGGTTAATGATATTTTATCTACGAATGACTATACATTGGAGGGCATTGCAAATGTTATTCGTATGCCACTTGATGTAGTGCTTGAAATTGTTACCGGGATTAATACAAATCCTTCCCTGATGCTAGCCGCAAGAATTATAAAACTTCATAGCGATGTGAGACGCGATTTTTATGAAGCATTGATCAGGAAAATGATTGATGAGGAATCTGCTACTTGATGTATTTAAAAAATTTATGAGGCAGTGTGTGATGGATGTTTGTTGTACATTTGGGTTATAATTAAAGTATGTTTTTGTTATCGGAGCGGAAATGATATGCGAATACTTCTGCCGGCAGTCGTGCTTTTTCTGGTATCAGGGTGGGCAGTTGCGGATTCATTAACACAACCCGATACGTCTGTCATGATATTACAGCATAATGACAAGAGGCTGGAAGAACAAAATGGTAAATTGCTGTTTCCCATCCTCGACCCTAAAACAGGAAAATATATCGATGACGTGGCAAGAGCCACGCAGATTGTAGAACAGGGATTTTAATCGGGTGCTCGTTAGTTAAATCCAGTGTTTTTCCAATGCGAAAAAGTTTTGTTAGGGCGTGTTTACAATTGATAATTTTTATTCATTTTATCGACAAATCCGTGAACGATGCACGTATTTGTCGATAAAATGAATAAAAATTATCAATTGTAAACACGCCCTATTGATTTTTTAACTCAGTTGCAGACTCCAGAAGGGTGGCTACATTTGAATATCAATCATGTTTTTCATTTGAAGAGGCTGCGAAAGCGCAAGAAATGCTGGAAAATCGACAGACGACAGGTAAGGTTATTTTAACAATGGAATAAACTGAAAAACAGGAATCACCGCTTCAAGGCGGAGATTCCTGTTAAAAAATGAAATCTAATTCTGATTAAGCCACGCACAATTCGTCAGCTTTTCATAGTTAGCGCGCGGTTTTTCATAGGGTTGTGACATATTTAATTTCAATTCACCTTTGCCACAAGTGATGTTTCGCTCATCCAATTGTCCCAACGGCCATAAATAAACTCCGTTAGAGACGTGCCACAAAGAGTCGAAAGTGGTTTCTTTTCCGTTTATCAAAAATTTCCCTTGAGGCGTTGTAAAGTCACTATAAACAACGGCATCTCCATAGGTTAATTGGGTAGGATCATTTCCTACTTCACTCACCGGTGTCGTCAAGGGGTAATAAGCGACATATTGATAACCACTATTATCATCCGGATTGATTGCCGGTGATGTTGGGCCGCCCCACGGTTCCGAGCCGCCTGTGTTGCTGCCATCCCATATATTCATGCTGATGTTCATTAACGCGCCGGATTCTGCCAGGTTGCCATCTGATTTTTTAGGTGCGAGTGGCAGGTTGTCATAAAGAAATCCCTGGTTAATCGGATTTTTTGCCGGATTCCATGTTGCATTTTTTTCTACAACGGCCACATCTTTTTTTACAAAATCAGGCTGTGGAAGTTGCGTATGTAGAGGCGCTCCAGGTGTGAGTGCCTGGGCCGGCAGATCTTTCGTCCAGTAAATTCCTTTTGGGGTGTAGTAAAAATAATACGTATGATATTGATGAAAAATAGCATCACCACTATTGGCAGCCATAAACACCTGATCATTGGTATGGGCATAAGGTTCGCCGTCTATCGCGCGCTGATTATAGGTGTTAAACGATAAATTGGAACCCGCCGCGCCTGTTGTAAATGCCTGCAAAGTGCAAGCTTCTTTCGCTGGCAAGTTATCACCTGAATTACTGTAGCATTTTCCCTGTGCCAGTACATGTGGATGAACGGGATCTTTTGATGATTCGTTTCCTAGAAAACCTGGGGTAAATTCCAGATCAATTTCGCGCCAGCGTGAAGGAAAAGCGCCACTTTGTTGATAAGTATAAAAACTGCTAATTGCGCCAGGCACACCGGATGCACGCATGGTGACTGCATATAATCCGTAGCCGGTTGCAACAGTTGCTTCGACGCCGACCCCTGCTGTTTGCGCGACTAATGTCGTGCTTGCGAGGGTGCAACTGATTGCGAGACTGATTAATGTTTTCTTCATATATTCCTCCTCGGGTTAGGGTCTGTTGACAATTGATAATTTTTATTCATTTTACGAGAAAACAGGAGGTTTTCGAGAGACAAATCCGTGAACGATGCACGTATTTGTCGATAAAATGAATAAAAATTATCAATTGTCAACAGACCCTGATTATCTAAATAATTTTTAATGTGCAACTCACTTATTAATATAGCGCTTTTTCTGCTTGTTACTCGATTTTGAAATCGCTCTTGACAGAGGTCCTCTGAGATTTTGAGTTTTAGCCGGCCCTGGCGCATTGTAATCAAAATCATCGAATCGACGTTGTTCAATCCGGTATCCCAATACTTTCTCAATGCATCGTACTTGTGAACTGTCTTCTGATGTAATGAGTGTGAACGCTTCGCCTGTTTGGGCAGCTCGACCTGTGCGGCCAATACGGTGAGTATATGTCTCAACTTTTTCCGGAATATCGTAATTAATCACATGGGAAATACTTAAAACGTCAATTCCGCGGGAAGCAATGTCTGTTGCAACCAGTATTTGTAATGTGCCATCTCGAAACGCAGTCATGGCGCTTTGACGTTTGTTTTGCGATAGATTTCCTTGCAAGGATGTCGCGGTAAATCCGGCATTGACCAGTTTTTCAGCCAGTTTTTTTGCACGATGTTTGGTGCGAGTAAAGATGAGCACAGAATCGAAGTTATATTTTTTTAATAAAAAAACCAGTAAATTTTCTTTCAGATGTGGCGCGATGGGGAAAAATGTTTGCGTGACAGTTTTAACAGGCGCATCATGCCCGACACTCACAGTAACCGGTTTATGCAAAACGACTTGTGCCAATTCATTAATAGCCGGCGGCATGGTGGCTGAAAATAACAGGGTTTGGCGCTTTGCGGGGATGTGTTTTAAAATTCTGCGAATAGCGGGTAAAAAACCCATATCAAACATTTGATCCGCTTCGTCCAGAACCAGTACTTCCAGTTTGGATAAGTTCACTGTGCGCTGTTCGATGTGATCGAGTAATCGTCCAGGACAGGCAACAATAATCGTAACGCCTTGTTTTAATCTTTTAATCTGAGGATTGATATTCACACCACCATACAAGGTCATTGAGCTGATGTCAGTATCCTTGCAAAGCTCTGTGAGAGCATCATGAATTTGTTGTGCCAGTTCGCGAGTCGGTGCCACGATCAGCGCGCGGGTGACAGAGTGTGATCCTTTTAATAATCGTTGAAGAATCGGTATGGAAAATGCGGCTGTTTTGCCCGTTCCGGTTTGTGCAAGCCCCATGAGATCATGGCCTTCCAGGATAGATGGAATACACTGTGCCTGAATGGGAGTCGGTGATTGCCAGATGATATTTTTTAAGAGGTTTGGAACAATGTGTAATGATTTGAAATCCATGAAAGCCTCGAGTCATTGAATAATATATATTTTTAAAATGGGTTCAGATGGCTCATTATCAAAAATAGTTTGTTAGAATAACACTTTTTAGGTCAAATTTAAATCATTTATTGCATAATACGCATTGTTAAAACACTCTGGTCTATTAGTACTACAGTTGTAATTAATCCGTAAAGCGAGGTAGGGTTTGTTTTTTTATGTGTATTGACTTCAGTCGCCAGACCGGATTGCAGTATCTCACACAGATAAGCCCATTCTGGATGTTTGAAAGGGCCTTTATTCTGTCGAGAAAGTTATCCACGGGACCGAAGGTGGCAATACACATAAAAAAACAAACCCTACCTCGCTTTACGGATTAATTACAACTGTAGTATTAGGTTGTTAGGCTATTTAAAAATGAGGATGTTCTGAGCCAGGTGCGATCAGGGTAATAGGCCACGACCAACGTATTATTTTTAATCGTATCAATGAGCGGTTTGGAAATTTTCTTATCGACCGCCATACAGCCCCAGCTTCTTCCAAGCATTCCGCGTTTGGCAACATCAGAGCCTGCATACCATGCGCCATGAATTAAAACGCCTCGATTGTAAGCATTGTCATTAATGCCTCTTTCAAGTCCCGTGACGCGCAAGGCATATCCCACATGATCGCTGAAATAGGCGTTATCTGTCACAAAAACACCTAAGCTGGATTTCAGGCTATTGCGTTGATTTGAGAATAAACTGGAATTTAACTCGCCACTATTTACTCCATGTGTGACCCATGTGTTAAATAAAATATTGCTATGCTTTATATCAATCACCCATAATCGTTTTTCTGAAGACGGTTTGGAATAATCGATCACTGTCAGTAATGCTTTTCTATCCAATCCTCTTTGCTCGGCATTCAGATAAGCTTTCAAGCTGAGTTTCAGAACGGTTGAATCAATATTATTTGCATGCGCCTTGATTAATCGGGTTTCATTGTCAATCCAGCTGTTTGATGGAATGGAAGAAAAGGAAAAAGGTCCCCAGCCGACAATCGATAAAAAAAGTAAAACAGATAAGACATATTGCATTGATAGACTCCACGAAGATTTTGCATGTTGATCAGATTTTGAAATTGGATTGAAAGTTTCAGTAAGTTTGCATAATGAACATATAAAATGTGTGTGAATTATCTGCTAAATTATTTATTTTGTCAATAATGTGGTCTTTTCTGTTGGGTGTTTGTATTATTTATAGATGCATTCTCTGTATACGATAAAATTCTCAAAGGAAAGATAACTTGCTGATAAATAAATACATATAAACAGATTTTAAAACCGTGTTTCATTTTGTGATTGTTTTTCTTTTGCGCCTAGTAAAAAATAGGTTGTCATGATACCCATGCCTTTGACGGCTATTTCTCCGCGCTTTTCAAAATGATAATCATCTTTAAGAAGCAAGTAAGTACTTTCTGCTACCTGAATCTGATCAGGTAAACTTTGCGATTCCATACGGCTTGCCGTATTGACTGTGTTTCCCCAAACATCATAACTGAATTTTTTAAATCCAACGATACCTGCTGTGACAGCGCCACTCGCAATTCCGGTGCGCATTTGAAAGTGAGTATTATTTTCAATATTGTACTCAGCCAGTTTTTGTTTCATCGCAAGTGCAACACCAATAACATTTTTTGCATGATTCGGATTGGGATCAGGCAATCCTGAAACCAGCATATAGGAATCTCCGATTGTTTTAATTTTTTCAGCGTGGGAATTTTCAATGATGAGATCAAAGCCTGAAAAAATATTATTGAGAAATTCCACTACATTTTCAGGTCGCATTTCCTTTGATAATTCTGTGAATCCTACTATATCAGTAAATAATACGGTTGCTTCAAAATTATCTGCGATGGTTCGCTCTCCCTGTTTCAAACGTTCTGCAATGGTGACAGGCAAAATGTTTAATAACAATTGTTCAGTGCGTTCTTCAGCACGTCGAATATTACTGGCAATCAGGCGTGCGAGTAATATGACCAAACCGAGCGTTAATGCAGTGAGTAAATAGAGTTGACGACGTAATTGACCTATTGGAGCAAATGCTTCAGCAATATTCATCTTGGCCAGAATTCCCCACCCCAGTGAAGGTAAATATTGCCAGGCAGCCAGTACGTGTATCCTATTTTGATCTGTTAGTTCTCCATATCCTGAGGTTCCCCAGCCGGCTTCCCGGAGTATTTCTCCCATTTTACTATTTTCAAAATAATTCATTGTTGTGGTGTCTATTACTTTTTTGGAGCTGATGATGCGTTCATTGCCTGTGGGCGGTCCCATTAATGTTTCGCCACTTTGTCCAAGGTTGGTGGCTGCCGTTAATGCTTTTCGAATGCGTTCACTTGGCAAGGATAAAATTAAAATAGCTGCAATACGTCCATTTTCAAACACGGGAGTAGCTAAATAAAAATGTCGTATTGCCTTGTTTTCATCCGTTTCAACACTGGAAAGTTGTATCGACATTAATGTATTGGCTTCGTCAAATATTTTGGCAAGCTGGTTGTACCCGACTGGAATTTGTTGAATATTTTCGCCTGCTGCGACGGACTTGTTTGTACTGTACCAGATCTCTCCCTGGGGTGAGGCGAGATAAATATCTGCATAACCCTGAGAAGAAATATTCAGATAATAGCCCAAATTTTCTTTCCCCATTTTCTGCAATGCCAGAGGATTGGAAGTTGCCTTGTAATGATGGACAAGCTGTAGCACCTCGGGGCTCAGAGCCAATTCACTAATATCGGATTTTCGCTCCGCTATGTAGTTTTCAAATTGATAAACTTTTTCCTCTGCAATATGCGACAGGCGTTCCTCAACCTGAGCTTGCACAGTTTCTTTCGCGGCTTCATAAGTAAAAATGGTTGCTATTAACAAAGGTGCCAATGCAATCAGCAGTAGCCAGGGCAGCAAACTGGATTGAGAAAAGAATCTTTCATACCTGAAATGTTTTGTCAGGATGGTTTTTTGTTTTGGTACGTTCCCCATTGATTTCCCCATCTATCGTACAAGTGTTGCAGTAACCGATTCCATTCAAGCTTGGACTTGAAGGGAGGGTAAGGTTCCGGTTGTATCGGTTTAACAGATCGCCATATTACTTTAATCTGGTTATTGTCCATGAATTTTCCGATACGTACTATTTTCCAGGTGTGTCTGGTGATTGGATCGATATAAATTGCACCGCCGGGCGAATGTAAACTTTGATGCAATATAGTATCTCGTACTGCTGTCACATCGGGAGTACCTGCAGCCAATACTGCCTGAGCCCACAATTTTACGCCTATATAGGCAGATTCCATGAAGTCATTCGCTTCATGGTCTCGTCCAAAACGTTTTTTAATGCGCGCGACAAAATCCTGATTGTTTGGATCAACTGCATTCTGAAAATAACTCCACGCAGCATAATCTCCAGCCAGGTCTAATTTGTATATTTTGGCCTGGCTTTCGCCGATAGAAAATGTAAACACGGGAATTTTTTGAGAAGTCATTCCTGCCTGATGCAGCGCCTCAAAAAAAGGTTTGTTACTGGTGCCTACAATCGTATGTAAAATGACTTGAGGATTTTTAGCACGTATATCGCGAATAATGGGTTCCACCTGAGTACCATCCAAAGGAATATAGCTTTCTCCGACTACTTGACCGCCCAGATTTGCGACTTCCGCTTTAATAATTTCATTCACGATATGCGGCCAGATATAATCTGAGCTCACCAGATAAAAACGTTTGCCTAAATGATCCATGGCCCATTTTATTGCGGGAATAATTTGTTGATTAGGCACGGCACCGATGTAAGTTACATTGGGCGACTGTTCTAAACCCTCATAAAGAACCGGATATATCAACAGATGATTTTCCTTTTCAACAACGTCTTTTACACGTTTACGAAAAGATGTCGTAAAACAGGCAAACAACACATTTACTTTTTCATCTTTAATCAGTCGAATGGCTTCTTTTGGAAAAATATCGTTTGAAGCGCGGCCATCTCCGAATACTATTTCCACTTTGCGACCGAGTAATCCACCTTGAGCGTTTATTTCTTCGATGGCAAGGATCGTTCCATCCAGTAATGATTGTTCAGTGATGGCAAGAGCCCCCGTTGTTGAATAAAGGATACCGACTTTAATGGGGGGTTTCGGGTACCATGCTGATTTACTTAACAGGACGAAAGCGACGATAATACCAATCAATATCGTCGCTGTGATTACTGTTTGCAGAAGCCTTTTTATTAGCATGAATCAACTCCGGCAAATGGATATTTTGATGCATATCCTCATTGTATCAGCTACGTCGCATCTATCTGTAGTACATGCTTAATCACCCTGTTTTATGTGTTAATACTTGAGCATTATAGATGTCAATGTATATTATTCTTGCGGAAACAGATAAAGTTGGCAGGCACGATGCCCGGTGTTACTAGGGCGTGTTTACAATTGATAATTTTTATTCATTTTATCGACAAATACGTGCATCGTTCACGGATTTGTCTTTCGAAAACCTCCTGTTTTCTCATAAAATGAATAAAAATTATCAATTGTAAACACGCCCTATTGAACGCATGACGTTATCTGTTATATTTTTCCAGAGTCTATGATGAGGATTAAAACATGGATCAGAAAACCATCACCACACGTTGTTGTATCGTCGGCGGTGGTCCCGCTGGAATAATGACAGGTTTTCTCCTAGCACGTTCTGGTATTTCTGTCACTGTACTTGAACAATGGCCCGATTTTTTTCGGGACTTTCGTGGCGACACTATTCATCCTTCCACACTCGAATTATTACATGAATTAAATATTCTTGAAGCATTTTTACGTTTACCCATTAATAAAACATATCAGCTGGGCGGTGAAATCGGCGGAAAGAGTCTCATCCTCGCAGATTTCTCTTCTCTTAAAACACGCTGTCCCTATATTGCATTTATTCCTCAATGGGATTTTTTAAACTTTATGGTCGAGCAGGCAAAACAATATCCGACATTTAATCTGTTGATGCAGACGGAAGCGATAGATATTCTGGAAGAAAACAATCGTTGTGTGGGTGTTGTTGCAAAATGTGCAGATAAGGAATTTCAGATACGTGCAGATCTTGTGATAGGTGCAGATGGGCGTCATTCCATGGTGCGAGAAAAAAGTCATCTTCCTGTTCAGGTTCTCGGTGCGCCGATGGATGTACTTTGGTTTCGATTATCACGCAAGACGAGTGATGAAACATTTTCTCTGGGTAAAATAAATTTCGGGAAAATACTCATCATGATTAATCGCGAAAGTTATTGGCAATGTGGTTTTCTGATTCGCAAGGGAACATTTGAGACGATACAAAAAAATGGACTGGACGCTTTTCGTGAAAGTTTGTTGGCAGTTTCTCCCAATTTAAACGATCGCGTTTCGGAATTAACATCGTGGGATCAAATTAAATTGCTCACGGTAACGGTTGATCGTTTAACAAAATGGTATAAATCAGGTCTCTTATGTATAGGCGATGCAGCTCATGCGATGTCGCCGATTGGAGGTGTTGGGATTAATCTTGCGATTCAGGATGCGGTGGCGGCTGCCAATCGTCTGGTTCCTGCGTTTCAGACAAACACGCTGACAGAAGATACTTTATGTGCTATTCAAAAACGCCGCTTATTTCCAACACGATGCATACAACGCATACAAGTATTTCTGCAAGATCGGATTATTAATCGTGTGCTGGGAAAAGTGAATCATCCTGAGATTCCATTTGTTTTTAAATTGTTTAACCGGGTTCCTTTTCTCAGGCGGATACCTGCCTATATTATAGGGATAGGTTTTCGTCCGGAGCGTATTGAAGTGACTCCTGAAACAAATTCCAGATGATGGTGTAAGGTTTTATTTGTCACTGATTTTAAGGGCGGGGTTATTTCTTTCGAGGTAAAAGCCTATCATGTTCATTGACAATATTTTTTTCTGTTTTACCCGCTTTCTCTTCTATAACAGATGAGCTTTTTACTTGTTGTTTATGTCTCTTTGAAAACATGGAAATTTTCAATAATAAACGTTCTTCAAGTATATCAAGTTCTTCTTTAATGCCCGCTTGTAGTAGAGCAGTTTGCTGGCTGATTTTGCGTTTAATACAACAGGAAGTAAAAGAATAACGACAAGTATAATCAAGATTGAGTTTTCGAAAAAGGGTAGAAAAAGTAAATGCCAAAATACCTGCGCCAATGCAACCATAACCTGTGAGGCATGCATTGGCTGTTGGATAGCATGTTCCCCACAGGCAACTCGGGCCAAAAGCCTTGCCACAACAGGAAACACCGGAAAAACAATATGCGGGTGTTGCGTTGCAACAGCAACAACAGGCAGTACATTGAGACAGGCAAGTCATGGAAGTATAAGTCGCTCCCATAACAGTGCAACAAATAGCACTATCCTTACCCTTATTTATACAATCATCATTGCATTTGACATTGCAATGGCAACTTTTTTTTGATTCCATTAAGTGTAAGTTGAGTGTGTTAATCGACCTTTGAGCTTCATCCGTTCTCTTTTTTCCATAACGAGGAATTTGATTCATCAGCCACTGTAAATAGCGGAGGTTAAGTTCCGGTGAAGTTTCAATAATGTGATTGACGTAATGATTAAGAGTCAATAGAGAATCTATATCCTCGCCAGGCAAAAATTTTATTATCATTTCCTGGGTTGATGTAACCATTCTAAACATAATTAAAATCCATTAATTAACACAATATGAATCTACCAGATTTCTTGATAGTTACCTTTGATGTAATGGTTTCAAATCATTCTTCTTCATCAATAATGACATTGAATGTATTTGCAACTGCGCCGCACAGATTACTGGCTTTTATAGTAATATCAAAGTTATCTTTTTTTTCTGCTTTAACGCGAACAACGCCGCTTACTTTATCAATCGTCACACGATTTTTTGAATTTTTTGGATGTGTTGACAGAGTATAAGTCAGTTTGTTGCCGCTAAAAACATTTGCCATGGCAATGGTTCCAGTATTTGTAGCAATAATTTCCCAGTTTTCCATTGGCTTTATTACTTTTGGCGCATCGTTTATATTGCAATGAGGTTGTTTAGCAGGGATCGGTAAAGTGGTGTTCGCATTCGCGAGGTTAATGACGGCCAATCCGATAATTAAAATAAATCGTGTTTTCATAAAAAATTCCTTTTAATGGTCGTGGGGTCAAGTGCCATCATACAATATGTTTTGATAATTGCAATTTTACAATTTGCCCTATTGTGGCATTTGTTCCCGTGTTTTCCAAACTGGTGCGTCACAGCTGCTTCACTGGACAGTAATGCGCTTCGCTCAGGATGACAAAATTAAAAGTTAGGATGACTAGTAAAAAGCATGGTGATAAAATCAAAAATCAGGATGACAATTTTACATAAGGAATTTTATGTACATTCGTATTTTAATTCAAAACTTGCCTGTCGCGTTTGTAGCCTTTTTTTTGTGTAGCTGTCAACCCACACAAACACACGAAGAAACAACGACGATATCTGTTGCTAATATTCGAACTTTGAATGAAGTCGCCACCAGCGATAATTTATGCCGCAATGGCACTGCACCAGACCAGCCAAACTCAGGACAATTTATTTCTGGATTTTTTCATTATTATAATAACGATGATGATTGTTGGACGAATCAAATTTATCAAGGATTGATTCGTTTTCAAATTGATGCTGCACCGTTTTATAAACGTTTAATTAAAACAGCTACATTGAATTTACATGTTGCTAATGTTAAATCCAATCCTTCGCAAACGTCTTGTATTTCAAGAATGGGATTAACCGATGTCCAATGGTGGGCCTTGCCTGATACCGGACGTATTCATACATCAGATTTAAGGAATTTGCGCTCAGTTCCAATTGCAAGTGATATTAAAGTCGATGTAACACAAGCAGTGCAACGTTGGGCAAATGGAACAGATGTGAATAATGGTTTTGTGTTTATCGGATCACATCCGGAAATGTCAGACTTTAGTAACACAGGGATGTTAAGCAATGAAACCTGCGAAGGTTTTTACGATGATATGACGCTGACAGTCACTTATTTTCAATTCAATAATCCTGTCACACATCCATCAATTGATGTGCATGCCGTTCGCACACAAACAACGACTGACGTGACCGTAACAGGAACGGGTTTCACGCCAAATGGAACAGTTGAGTTATCTGCGGATGATTTACAAAATCGCATGGGTTCTTTTCCGCTGGGCACAGTGACAGCGAATGGACAGGGTCAAATTCAATTCTTTAACCGTTCATCCTGCACACGACAACCGGATTCGGGAAATATACGAGCATTAGATAATGTGTCTGGTAATAATGCCAAAGGATATTTGACTGTGTTTTGTGATTAAGTAAAAGGGGTCAAGTGCTAACAAGTGATATGTTTTCATTGATTAAACATATTACTTGTTAGCACTTGACCCCCTTTGGTTCTGCAAGATGATGCAGCATATGTCCAGAATATGGTGGATTGAAGCCACCACTATTAAGCCAAACTCTCCACTGAAAGATATAAAATTAAAATCAAGTCAGTATGTTCCAAAATGGAACATACTTGCCGATAATAATTTTGGCAAGTTTCCATACATGCCGAAAATTTTATAAAAAAGGAATGCTATGCTTATTCTATACGGAGATCCTGCATCAGTATTTGTGAGGAAACCTCGTATTTTACTGAACGAAAAACGAATAGATTTTATTTCTGATCCGTGGGAAATTCTTTTTTCAGTTCGTTCATGAGAATCATCGTAATCATGCTTGCTGACCATGAGTGCTCAGCGGTGCTTTCTTTTCTGTCTGGATTGGTTATCGTATTTCGAAAAACAAGTTTTAATTTGTTCATCTCTAAAATGAGTTGATATATGCTCTGAGTGTCTTGCATATGTTATTCTTAATAACAAAAAAATGCACAAATCGCATTTTTGTAGGTTATCATAAATAGATTCTTGTTGGTAAGATTGTCGGTAAACAATTTATTATATTTTGTATCAGGATGTTTTTATGATTATACTTTTAAACGGCGCAACAAGCAGTGGAAAAACCATGCTTGCTAAGGCGATCCAACATCTGGACGAGCGGCCATGGTTATTATTAGGTATCGATACAATGATTGGTATGATGCCATCCAAATATTGGGATGGTGGAAAGAAACAAGCTGAAGGATTTTATTTTTCTGAAATCAAAGATAATGATGAGATTCTGATGCGTATAGAGGTCGGACAGTTTGGCATTAAATTAAGTAATGCTATCGCTGATATTGCTTGTTTACTGGATAAACAAGGATTTAATCTGATTGTTGATGAAGTTTTGTTTTCTGTTGATTCATTGAAAAATTATGCAAATCAATTTTCAGAAAATCTGGTTTATTTTGTTGGTGTATATTGCGACACTGATCTAATTGAACAGCGTGAAATATTACGTGGCGATCGCCGCATTGGATCTGCGCGTGATCAGGCGAAACGCTGCCATCATTTTGTTAA
>Ga0206942_1204_pt2 | contig 16898 bp, 18 predicted proteins | sample Alteio_BWOrgHeat_6_FD_153253 | JGI IMG/M metagenome (GOLD analysis project Ga0206942, IMG submission 153253) | Enriched cells from forest soil in Barre Woods Harvard Forest LTER site, Petersham, Massachusetts, United States -... | ecosystem: Environmental > Terrestrial > Soil > Temperate forest > O... | reverse complement strand
GTGCACGTACCTCACTTTCATTTTTTTATTTCGCTCTTCTTTCGCCCCTTAAATTGATTCATTTTCGCCACTTTTTATTGAAAGTGCCTAAAACACCTAAAAAAGTGGGGTAGTTTGAGCTGAAAAGCATCCCAAAAAGATCGAAATCGGTCTAAAACCGGATCGTTTTGGTCCAAAAGCGATCGAAAACCGATCCCAATCCGTAACTCTGCTCTTCCTCCTTTAGACCTCTTCCGAGACGGGTTCCGCCGATGGAATAGCGGATGCTTTCTCCCGCATGCGGCCCTGCACGTTTTCGGCTGACAGCCCAAACAGCTCAAAACACAGGGAATACATATCCAGCGCAGAGGAAGAGGCGGGGGCGTGTTCAAAGACACTCAGCCCTAGTCGGGCCGCTTCTGCAAAATCGATGGTAAGGCGCACCTTCTGTTTGGCCACACGCCCCGGATAATTTGCTTCGATGCGCTCAGCCAGCAGTTTGTGAAGCTGGGTGTTGCCGCGATACATGTTAATCACGACCTTGAAGAGCTGCGCGGTGGCCGTCATCCGGTCCAGCCAAGGAACCAGATCTTCCAAACCCTGTATCGCATAGGCTTCGGGCTGGGTGGGGATGATGACCTCGGAGGTGGCCATGAGCGCCATGCGCGTGAGCCAGTTCAGGGCGGGCGCGCAGTCCACCAGGATGTAATCGTAGTCTGGCAATAGGGGAGCCAGAATGGACTGCAGCCGCGCGGGTTCACGTGTCAGCTTTGGATCAAGAAGAGGAAGATCATCGAGTTCCGGACTGCCGGCGAGCAGACTCAGCCGGGGATAACCCGTTTGCATCACACTGTCGGCGGCCTCGCGGCGGCGAAGCAGGACCTTGGCCATGTCATTGAGTCCGTCTTTTCGGAAATCCTCTCCCAGGGTTTTGGTGAGAAGATGCTTGGTGAGGTTGGACTGCGCGTCCAAGTCCACGAGCAAGGTCCGGAAACCGGAGAAGGCCAGCGCGTGCGCGCAGTTGAGGGCAAAGGTGGTCTTCCCCACTCCTCCCTTTTTGGAAAGCAGGCAATACAGTTTGGCAGCCATGCGTTCTCCTTCCTGGTTTCCTTATTCCTCTATGCCTCTAGGACTCTACGACTTCGATGGAAGCCCCGAGTGCGCGAAATTTTTCCACAACCCGGTCGTAACCGCGTTCGATGTAGCGCACACCGCTGATGGAGGTGCGTCCCTTGGCGAGCACGGCGGCAACCAGATACGAGAAGCCCGCACGCAAGTCGGGAATTTCAACGTCCGCGCCGCGCAGGGGCGTGGGCCCTAGAATCACGGCCGAGTGCAGATGGCCGAGCTGCCGGAACCGGCAGTCGCGGCCGCCCAAACATTCGCTGAACACCTGGATGCGGGCGCCCATGCGGTTCAAGGTGTCCACGTAGCCAAAGCGGTTTTCATAAACGGTTTCATGGATAACCGACATGCCCTCCGCCTGCGTCAACAGAATCACCAGAGGCTGCTGCCAGTCAGTCATGAGGCCGGGGTGCACACCGGTTTCTGCGGCAATGGACTTCAGCTTGCAGTCGCGTCCGTAAAACCGGATGCCGTCGGCCCGCACTTCGAATTCGCCACCTGCACAGCGCAGCCAGTTGAGGAAGGTGAGAAGGTGAATTTGATCCGCGCCGCGGATGAAGACATCCCCGCGCGTGGCGACGGCGGACACGGCGAACGAGGCCGCCTCGATGCGGTCGTTGATCACGCGGTGATCGGCGGGACGCAGACTTCCCACTCCCTGGATGATCCAGGTGCGATCGGTTTCCTGCGAGATGATGGCACCCATGGCTTGAAGCAGCAGGGCGAGATCGGTGATTTCCGGTTCGATGGCGGCGTTGCGAATCTCGGTCGTTCCGTGTGCAAGCACGGCAGCCATCATCAGATTCTCGGTGGCACCCACGCTGGGAAACGGCAAGGTGATGCGCGCACCGGTGAGACGCTCCGCCCTGAAGTGGTAGGCGCCGTCCTTGTATTCGACTTTCGCGCCCAAAGTCTCGAGTCCCTGAATATGAAAATCAATGGGCCGCTCGCCGATGCCGCAGCCTCCCATCATGGGAATCACTGCGCGCCCGAAACGGTGCAGAAGGGGGCCCACCATCAAAATGGGAATACGGTTTAGTCCGGAATATTCCGCCGGCACTTCCGGAGTGGAGACGGAGGACGTGTCAATTTCTAGGGTGCCCGCTTCGGCTTCATGCTTGATCCGGCAGCCGAGCGATTCCAGGACGCGGCGCGTGATGTCCACATCGCCGATGTCGGGAACATTGCGCAGACGCGAGATTCCGGGCGCGAGAAGGGCCGCCACCATTTCCTTGGTGACCGCGTTTTTGGCGCCCCGTATGGTGATTTCGCCCTGGAGAGTGCTTCCGCCCTCAATGATGTATTTCCGGCTCATTTCCGCCTTAAATCTAGTTCCCCGCCCCTGTTTCCTCTTGTAATTGCCATTACTAGTTTACCCCGAAACTTGAAAAAGGAGCACGCTATGAAGATCGGCATCATCGGTTCAGGAGTCGTTGCGCAGACACTGGGAGCGGGGCTGGTGGAACAGGGCCATGACGTGGTGCTGGGAACCCGGGATCCCCAGAAACTGGATGAGAAAAAGAATTTTGCCGGGACTTTGCGGGAGTGGCTGGTGAAGGTTCAGAACAAGGCCAAGATTGTGACCTTCCCGGAAGCCGCCGCGCATGGGGAGGTTTTGATCAATGCCACCTCGGGAACGATATCGCTGGAGGCGCTAAAGCTGGCGGGGGCCGACAAGGTGGGCTCGAAGATACTGATCGACACCGCCAACGAACTGGACTTCAGCAAGGGCATGCCACCGCGCGCGCTGGCCTCGCAGGACAACTGCCTGGCGGAAAAAATCCAGGCGGCCTTCCCCAATCTTAAAGTCGTGAAATCCATGAACACCTTGAGCGCTTTGGTGATGACCAATCCCAAGGGGCTGCACGGGGGCGATCACACCTTGTTCGTGAGCGGAAACGATGCGGAGGCCAAGGCCACGGTGACGTCCCTCTGGAAATCCTTCGGCTGGAGCGATGTGCTGGACCTCGGTGATGTTTCGGCGTCCCGCGGCCCCGAGATGTACATGGGCATGTGGATTCGGCTGTGGGGCGCGACCCAGACCGGCACGCTCAATATCAAGGTCGTGCGGTAGTCGCGCCGGCTTGTCTTTCAGGACACCCCATTATTGCATTTGAATGGGCACGTCGGTGAAAGATCCCGCTGTGAGAGAGGTCGTTGCGGTGGTAGTGGTCGGCTTGAATTGTCCCATGGTGGCGCTGAATGTTCCACTCACGACCTTGGCCGTTGTGTCGAATGTGGTCAGCGTCACTGTACCTGTCTGCATGCCGTTGGTGCAAAAACCACGGGCTTGGCCGGCAGAGAGACTGTCGGTATAGGTGAGCGAACCAGGGTAAGGAGCGGCGGGATTCCCACTCACGTCTCCGCCGAGATTCACCTTGCCGGTATCCACGAAACCCGAGGTCGACAGAATGATCTCCCGCATACCCGTTTGAATGATGCCGTAGACCAGCAGGAGCTTTTGCGAGCGGAGGAAAACTGCGTAAGATCCCGTAGCCGATCCGCCCGTCGATTGCGCAGGCGCGGTATAGGCCGTTCCATCAAGGGTGTATTGCATGGTCCCACTCGCCGCAAGACTGCCCGAAAGGTTGCCGGTGGTATTTGAACTGTTGCATCCAACCACAAGCATGAACAACCCGGAGACGACTATCATTTTTGATTTTGTAAACAACACGCCTTCCTCCATTGATTGGGGTTAAAACCTTTTGTAACGCTAGGCAGATTTTAAAAACCTTGCAAACAGGGCCTGTAGTGGCCAAAAATGGCGATTTTAATTGGTGTAAGGCCGCCGGATTAAACTGATTGGGGCATTGGTCAGGAAAGCAACGCCGCCCTCAGGATGCGCTTAATTAAGCGCAAACATTACTTTAAATATTTAATGAATTAAAAAAATATTCCTCGATGCACACAAACCGGAGGAGGTTCAGGGTGCATTACATCCGAACATTCCTTGATATTCATTTTTAAGCTGAAATAAATGGTTGATCAGGGTCAACCATTTATATTAATCACGAATACTTATATGAAAGCATTTTTTCAAAGATCCTGGAGACTGATCAAAGAAACCGGCAAATCTTTTTCTGAAGATGATACCGGTACGCTGGCTTCAGCCCTGTCGTACAGCACCTTATTTTCACTGGCCCCCATTCTCATTATTGTGATTGCAGTAGGAGGATGGATTTTCGGGCGTGATTCTGTGCAGGGTCAAATATTTGGCCAGTTCAGGTCTTTTTTAGGTGACAAAGGAGCGCTGCAATTACAGGACTTGTTGAAAAGTGCATACTCGCCCGGCAAAAGCCGGATAGCCACCCTGGTGGCAGTTGTTTTGTTGATACTGGGGGCCACTTCCGTAGTCAACCAGCTACAGTTTTCCCTGAACAAAATCTGGCAGGTAAAGCCCAAACCTAAAAAGGGATATCTTAAGTACCTGCGAGACCGGGTACTTTCTTTCGGTCTTATTATCGCAATTGGATTCGTGCTCCTGGTTTCGTTTGTGCTGAGCGCCGCACTGGCCGGCCTGGGTCATTTCCTTGCCTCCCGTTTTTCGCTGGACGCTGTCATATTTTTAACGATCATTGACATTGTTCTTTCCCTGGTTGTAATCACATTGTTGTTTGCTCTTATTTACAAGTTTTTGCCCGATGCAAATATCAGCTGGAGCGATGTTTGGGTTGGGGCGATGTTCACATCGGTTTTATTTATCATCAGCAAGTACCTGATCGGGCTCTACATTTCAAAAAGCAATATTGGCGGCACTTATGGAGCAGCGGGTTTTGTGGTCCTCATTTTACTTTGGGTAAACTACACGGCACTCATCCTCTTTCTCGGCGCAGAGTTCACCAAAGTGTATGCGACAGATTATGGCAAACCGATTGAGCCGGCAGAATATGCAGTGAGAACCAAAAGTGTCGAAGTCGCACAATCCGCCACGGAATCAACTGAGCATTTTGAAAAAAAAGTGGATAAGGTTGAGGAGAAAAGCGCTGATGAGGCGTCCAAAGGGTGACTGTTAATTGTTTGTCCGTTCCTGATTACATTGGGACGTTGAGCAAAAGACCAGCGCCACCGTCCGCTGATACCGTAAATTTCTGGAAGGACTGGAGATAATGGATGGCTCAGAAATCCATCTCTGAAACCCAGCGGGAACAGATGTTCCCGGTACTCGACCCCTCGGGTATCGAGAAATTGAAACGGTTCGGCGAACTTCAACGCTATCCATCTGGCGAACTCGTTGCGCGTGCCGGGAAACCCAACGCAGGATTGATCCTTGTGCTTTCGGGTCATCTCTGTGTCACGCCGCCCGGCACACCCGATGCCCCCATTGCCGTCATCGGATCCGGAGGATTTCAAGGCGAACTGATGCAACTGTCCGGCCTGTCATCCCTTGTGGATTGCCGGGCAGAGGATGATGTCGAGGCTGTCCTGATTCCTCCCAAGAGCCTCCGCACCTTGATGATAGAAGAAGCGGAGCTTGGCGAACTCATTATGCGAGCGCTGATTTTGCGACATGCAGGATTGCTGGAACAGAATGTCGGCGGCCCAATCATCGTTGGACGTGCAGGAGATCGGGATGTTTTGCGCCTTGAGAATTTCCTCCGACGCAATGGCCACCCCTATCAGAGCCTTGATCTGGAGACCGACAGCAGCGCAAAGACACTGATTGAGCATTTCAACATCCAACCGCCCGATCTGCCTACCGTGCTCTGTCCAGATGGGCAGATACTGCGCAATCCCACTGAGAATCAACTCGCCCGCCACATTGGCCTCACCCGCGTGATGGATGCCTCAACGGTTTACGACGTGGCGATTATTGGCGCCGGACCCGCGGGTCTTGCGGCGGCGGTGTATGGCACGACGGAGGGGTTGTCGGTCGTCGTTCTCGATTGCCACGCATTCGGTGGCCAAGCAGGCGCATCGGCACGCATCGAGAACTATTTGGGATTTCCAATGGGTATTTCCGGAATAGAGCTTATGGAACGCGCCTACACTCAAGCCCAAAAATTTGGCGCTGAAATGGCCATTTCGGAAGAAGTGGAAAAACTGGTCCAAGAGGATGAATTTGTCCTGCATCTCAAGAGTGGCAGCACAGTACGTGCCCGGGCCGTAGTTATTGCCTGTGGAGCCGAATATCGCCGCCTAGATATTTCCAATATCGGTCCGTTTGAGGGATCCTCCGTGCATTACTGGGCATCGCCAGTCGAGGCAAGGCTTTGCACGGATCAGGAAGTTGCGCTCGTCGGGGCGGGAAATTCCGCCGGACAAGCGGCTGTCTATCTCGCAAGCCAGGTGCGAAAGGTATGGATGATCGTGCGCGGCAACGGGCTTGCCGCCACCATGTCGCGTTATCTCTGCGATCGCATCGCCGCGCAGCCCAACATCCAGATACTGACGCGGACCGAAGTCAGCGGTCTGGAGGGGATAAGCGGATCCCTGAAGACCATTCGCTTGAAAAACAGGGACTCTGGCGAAGAAACCGAGCACCCCCTCCGGCACCTGTTTCTGTTAATCGGCGCCGAACCGAACACGAATTGGCTTGCTCAATCCGGCATTGAAGTCGATGCCAAGGGATTTGTGCATGCCGAAGCGCTTCAGGACGGCGATCGTCATCCGTTTGAGACCAACCGGGCAGGCATCTTTGCCATAGGCGATGTGCGCGCCGGTTCCGTCAAACGCGTCTCCGCTGCCGTAGGAGAAGGCGCCCAAGTGGTGGCGGCACTTCATTCCTTTTTCGCGCAAAACCGTCCAACCGGCAACCCTGCTAAAATTCCCGGGAGTGTCCAGGCGTAATTTTTGGAAGCGGTTCCGCATTGGCTATATCTGAAGGGCAAACTTGACCCTGGGATAAAGAGGGTAGGCTTGATGATTATTTTCTTCCCGGAGGTTTACCATGCCCATGATTGACGTTTACGCAGCAGCGGATCTTTTCCCGGTCGGCACCGATCGTGAGCTTGGTGAACAGCTTACCCTGGCGATTCTTCGCGCTGAGGGGGTGGCAACCCCCGCACCCTTTCATTTGAACAACACGGCCGCATACATCCACCGCATGGAACCGTCGGCTGTTCAGACCGCAGCCACGGCTTCCGCCCGAACCGTGCGCGTTCAAATAGTGACTCCTCCAGGGGCCTTGACGCGGGAAGGTCAGAAGCAACTCGTCAAGGAAGTCACGGAGATCGTGACGCAAGTCTCCGGCGATCCGAGCCAGGCCAGCCGCACCTGGGTAATCCTCACCGAAGCCGCCGAAGGGGGCTGGGGACTCTTGGGAACTGCTTTTGGACGCGAGGAGTTCGCGGCGCTCGCGGCAAAAGCGCGGGCCGCACAATAATCAGGCTTGGATGTAATGAAAACGGATGTGTTGTCTTCGGATCTTCAAGAGCACGGCGCAATAGTCGTCGTCACCCATCGGGTGCGCGAAGGCCAGCAGTCTGCCTATGAGAGCTGGCTTGAAGAAATAGGCCCGGTTTGCAAAGCCTCCACGGGCTATTTGGACTTGCAAATAATCCGCCCGATTAAGGGCCTGACTTCGACTTATTCCATCGTCATCCGCTTTGACGCCAGAAAACATTTGCAGGAGTGGCTGGAATCTTCGGAGCGAAAACGCTTGATCGAAAAAGCCAAGCCCTTCCTCACCACGGGTGACGATTTTTTCATACGCAGCGGATTGGACTTCTGGTTTACCCGGGAAGAAGCCGAGGCTCACGTGCCCCCGCGGTGGAAGCAGTATCTCGTCGCATGGTCGGCCAGTTATCCCATGGTGGTGATTGTGCTGATGGCTGTTCGTTCCGCGTTGCAACCGTTCAAAGGCTTTTACAATTATTACCTGATCACCTTTATCAGCACGGGTATCGTTTCATTCCTCATGACCTATGTGATTATGCCTCGATACACAAAATTGATCAAGCGATGGTTGTTCACCTGAAACGATCCCCCTCCCTGAATTTCCTCGGTTTAACCGACTTTAACTGACCAAGGGACCCAATGGCCTGGAAAAAGGGTGAAAAATGACTTGCACAACATTACACCTTATGGTATAATGTTGTGCATGGTTGTTCAATTGACGGATGTCCTGACGGCGATTTCTCACCCCACCCGGCGAGCGATCATAGGGCAGCTGGCAAACGGACCTGCCCGGTTTCTGGACATTGCCAAGCCGTTCGACACCGCTTTAAACGCGGTGACGAAGCACCTTAAGTCGCTTGAAAAAGCCGGACTGATTGAACGCAGGAAACAGGGACGCGAAGTCATCATTTCCTTTCGAGGTGAGCCCCTTCGCGAGGTCGCGGGGTGGATGAATGAATACGAGCGATTCTGGAATGAGCGGCTCGACAAGTTCGAACAGCACTTTAAGAACAATAAAAAGAAGGAGAAAAAGCCATGAAAAAATCAGCAAAGACTCTTGAAGTCAAGTTGGAACGGACTATCCCCGCCTCCCCGAAGGAAGTGTTCGACGCTTGGCTCAATCCCAAGGTTCCAGGCACACCCTGGAATGAGAAGGACAAACTGATCTTCAATCCAAAGGTAGACGGGTTCTTTTACTGGCTCATCAGTGGGACGTCCCATTACGGACGGTTTACGAAGATAAAGCAACCAAGCCAAATTCAGCACACCTGGATGTCGCGGTACACCCAGGGAGAAGAATCCACCGTGACCGTGACCTTTAAGAAAAAGGGAGAGGACACCCTGATGACCCTCGTTCATTCCGACCTTCCCGACAATGAGGGCGGCAAATCGCACGAGGGGGGTTGGAGTTATTTCCTCGATAAATTGCTCAAGACTTTTGAAAGTGCGAAGCGCCGTCGGGGTAAGAAAGTTTAATGGCTTTCTGATTGGCAGGGCCAAGCCTTCCTGGCTCCGATGGAAAAAATTTACTCCGCCCCCGGATTCCCCTTCAGGCCGCGCTTGACGGTACCCCCTTCATGAAGGTTGCCAAGCGACCCGGAGGGGGTTTGTGAGGCCACAATGTCAAAATCAACGACGAGCCGGTTGTTCGACTTGATCAGGCCCCAAAAAGCGGTGGGCGGTTTGATCCCAAAATCAGACATGGACAACTCCTTCCGGCCTACAACCTGAAATTTATTGTGCGCCAGCTGGTGCAGGTGAACGATCATCACCTCGGGCCTGGTAACCCCCGCTATTGTCAGCATTCCCTCTGCTTTTATCGTGACGGCTTTGTCCCCCGAGACGGAATCCGGCAATGTTCTGGCTCTTACGAATTCGTACTCGATGCTCGGGAAGCTGTCGGCTTTCATGGCCGCGTACATGTCCCGGTTCATTGCCCCATTCCCACAATCCAGCTTCTTGACAAGGATGGAATCGGCGGATCCGCCCGCAGGTCGTCCCGGGAAGACCGTGAACTCTTTTGCAATCCTCGTTCCACAGGTAAACTCGCCGACCGTGGAGGATCCCTTCAACCAAAGCCGGCTCTGTGGTTCTATCTGGTAGGATTCGGCCTGTGCGTGCGGCGGCTGCGCCGAAGGACTGGAAAACAGTGTGAGAAGGACAACGGCCAAATAGGGGCTTGAATGTCTGGGGTCCACCCCCGTTGCCAGCATGCTTCAACGGTTCGATGAATCAGAACGCGACGGCCGCTTCTGCCATCCAGCCGCTGAACGATCCGCCCGAACGGATGTCGTTGGCGGGGAAATCCTTGTACGTCTGATTAACGTATTCCCCTTTGAGCATTAAGTTCTTGGTGGGAAACCATCCCAGCGAAGCCACATAACGGTCGATGTTCACATCTGTCGGGTTGCCCGGAAGCGCGGCCTTGACAGCGTTGTAGCGTCCCCCCACCCAAAAGCTCTGGTCGCCGACATAAAACCTGTAGAGAAGGTCAGCGGCATATTGAGTCGCGTTTCGGGTGGTCTTTTCCGTGATAGTTCGGCCGTTTGCCGATTCGAAGGTGCCGAAAAATTCAAACCCGTCGTACTGGACAAACGGATTGATCATGACCGTGGTCACCTGTTCCCCAAAGAGAGGATTGAACCTTCCCGAAAACCCGTTGACATCGGAGGCGGCCTGGGTATTTTCCATCACGAAGAAATAATGCGAGCCCGCCCTGTCGCCGAAGAAAAGCGTGTTGCCGGGGCTGCTTTTGTCCTCATAGAACGAGCCGGTCAATCGAACCCTTAGGTTGTTGTTAAGCTGCCGGTCATACCCCAATTTTGCGTGAAACGCGGGGTCATAGGCATTCAGCTGTCCGGTCGCACTGTCAATTTTCGTGGATGCAACCACCGTCGGATTGAGCTCTCCGGATGTTAGGCCGACCATGCCCAAAAAGCCCGTTTGAGAGTGATAATAGACTTCCGCGCCGATCTCGGTCGCAAATTCATCCATGATGTAGTTCTCCACAAAGGGATTGTAGACGGTGTTGCCGCCGTCGGTTCTGCGGAAGTGCTGGTCGCCGTAATCCACCTCCATGTCGCCCACCCGAAGGGTTGTGTAATTCATGATTTTATCGATGAGGTCGCTCTTGAGGAACAGCAGCTTGTCAAGCTGAATGTATCCGCCCTTGACCCACGCGTCCTGATGATGTCGCGTGGACAGATAGGTGACCAGGTTCATCCGGATGCCATCGGCCAGCTGGACGTCCAGGTTCAGGTTCGCCATGGCCAGGTTGGCTCCGCTGGTAAGCTTGATGAGCTGGTTGACATTGACACTGTCCACAAGGACGGGCGTCGCGTTGTTTTTGTCACTGAGCGATTGGTAATCCTGCGAAAAATTTCCCCCGACCTTCACCATGAGCCCCGTAAATGGGGTGGTGTCGTTCTTGGTCGTCTCGAAGACATTAATGCCGCGACTGTCGTTCGGGCGGAAATACTGCAGGGATTGCTGCGCCAATACGGACTCCGCCGAAAGGGACATGCCAATAACAAACAACGCCGAACGGCCATTCATGGCAAAGCTCCTCAAAGTGCCGATGGAACGTTTCATTATTTGGACTCCAGTTTTACATCGAATTGGATCGAGATTTTCGCGCCGGTTTTCATGAGGCCGCCCATGAACGTGGGCGGGGCAATGCCGTAGTCGGTCATGAGGAGGTCGTACCGCCCCTGGAGCCGGTACGTGCTGCTGTCCGGACCGGTCAAGAGGACGGTCATCTCGATTGGCCGTGTTTTGCCGGCGATCGTGAGGTCGCCCTTGATTTGCAGCGAGTCGTTGTGTTTTAAGACCACCTTTGAGGGACGAAGTGAGAACGAGATCTCAGGATTGTCCTTCGCCTTCAGCGCCTCATACATGTTTTTGTCCATAGAAGTGCTTTTGGAGTGAATGCTCTTCACGGGAATGGTGATTTTTGCGGTCACCATGTCTTTTCCGAGCGAGTCCATCTCGCCCCCTCCCTGAATTTTCGTCGTGGTGCATTCAAAATTGTGCAGCGTGGAAGTTCCATACAGTGTCAGGGTCGATTGAAGAACGGTAAGCCGGGCTGCCGCGCTTGCCGGCGCCACGGCGAAAAGGACGGCGAAGCCGGCGATTAGGAGAGAAAAAAAGGGTTTCATGGTCCTGTCTTTCGAATTTTGAGGGTAACGGAGAGCGGATCCTTGAATTCGCTCCGCTTTCATGCCGAATTGAAAATGGGGGAAAGTTTCCCGCCAACCTTTACGGGCCGGGAATATATCCCAGGCAAACCCTGCAGCCTATGGGGTGAAACCCTACAGGACCTTAGGGCCCTTAGGTCCTGTAGGGCAATAGGTGGCTAAAAAAGGTGGCTTAAGAAAAGGGAGGCGCGCGCCCCGTATGCCTATTCAGCACACAAATCGTGGCGGCTCTTAACCCGGGGGGACGTTTTTTTAATGGGCTTGGTTAATAAAGAGAACGGCGAGGGCTTGAAGTTCCTCCGCGTTCAGATCCGACACCGCCTCAAAGGAGAGATGGTTCTGCCGCCAGGCAATAAGATTAAAGCCGCGGACGGAAAAATGTTTTGGGGCGGCATCAGATTGGTTCGTGGGCATGACGAACACGTTGATGATGTGTTTGGCGTGCCGGTAGGAAAGTGCGGCCACGGTTTGATGCCCGACATAATCGAGCCGTCCACCGAGAAGCGAATAACCCTGCAACGTGAAATCGTAGACCGGGGGGGAGAAATCCAGCTTCCCCGCGAACCAGGGTTTGACGGTGTGCTGATCGGAGGAGACCACATCCATCAAATGCCCCACCATCAGGGAACGCACATGACTGGAAACCACCTCATCCTCCAGCCTGTCTTCGCGGACAGGGGTGAAGACATACAGCAGCACAGCCGCCGCCAGCGCCGCGGTTGAAAAAGCGGGCATCCTCCAGCGCCTCCATTCCCTGGAAATCCGGGGCGCTGAAGCGGCGGGTGAAGTCCTTGGAAGGCGCGAAAGGAGATTCTGCCGAAGGCCTTCGGGAGCCTCGTGAAACGGCAAACCTGTGCGGAGGCCCTGGCGCAGCGCCGCAAGTTCCTCGTAACGCGCCTTGCAGTCGGCGCAGCCCTCGAGATGGGAGCGCACGCGAACGGATGCTTCCGTGTCCAGCTCGTTGTCCAGGTAGGCGTTAAGCCACCCGGCGCATTCGGTGCAGGTCATTTCATTCATGGTACGCCCGCAGTTTCAGTTTGAGCAGCTCGCGTCCGCGCGCGAGCCGGGACATCACCGTGCCGATGGGGACTCCGGTGACGGACGCGATTTCCTTGTAGGACATGTCTTCCAATTCCTTGAGCACAATAGCCTCCCGGAAGGTTTCGGGCAGCGACTCAAGCGCCTCTTCGAGGGCTTTTTTGTCCTGCATACGGGTCGCCCAGTTTTCCGGTGTGTCGGAATGCGCCAGCTGAACCTTTTCCCGCTCGCTTAGCCCTTCCTCATCGTCAATGTCCACATAACGCCGGCCGGACGATTCCTTGAGCCACGTGTAACTCTGATTGCGCACGATGGTGAGCAGCCACGCCCGCGCGTTTCCCTCCGCAAACCGGTGGAGCGAATTGAAGGCGCGCAAGGCGCTCTCCTGCACCATGTCCTCCGCCGCGCTGTGACTGCGGGTCAGCCAGCGGGCAAGATTATAAGCGGCATCCAAATGCGGCAAAAACAGTCGCTCGAAACGACGCGCATCGTCCTGGTTCTGCATTTAGGCCAACATTATAACCTCGGAGAGTCCGGATTTATTCCCGGAAAGATTTTTTTTGAAAGCCGGGAATAAAAGACGGTCCCCATAAGTTCTGCCTTAAGACGAGTCCTTGAACCTTAACTGTGAACCTCAATGGCGGGAGTTTTATGGGATACGATGGATTTGGAGAAGACAAGACGACCGAAAATCCCCGAAATTCAGCGGATCTCAGCCGCCGGAATTTCCTGAAATGCTCGGCATGGGCCGGTACCGGCGTTCTGTGGGCCATGAGCGGCGGGATTCCGCGCGCCTTCGCCCTGGATGACTCCACGAAAGTGCCGGACGCCCTTCTAACCGGAAATTTCCACTTCGTGCAGCTCAGCGACAGCCATATCGGCTTTAACAAGGAGGCCAACCCCGATCCCATCAAAACGCTGCAGCTTGCCATCGGCAAGGTCAACGCCCTGCCGAAGGCCCCGTCGCTGATTTTGCATACGGGGGATATCACGCACTTGTCCAAGCCGGAGTCCTTCGACACCGCCGCCCAGCTTTTCAAGGGTTTGCCTGCGCAGGTGCACTACGTCCCGGGCGAGCACGACACCTTGGACGAGGGCGGCGGCAAGCTCTATCTCGCCCGCTACGGCAAGGGAACGCTCGGCAACGGGTGGTACAGCTTCGACTCCAACGGGGTGCATTTCATCGCGCTGGTGAACGTCTTTAATTACCAGGCGGGCCACATGGCCTCTCTTGGAGCCGATCAGCTAAAATGGCTCGCGGGCGATCTGCGTTCCGTGCAGCAAAGCACGCCCGTCGTGGTGTTCGCGCACATCCCGCTTTGGACGGTTTACCAGCCGTGGGGCTGGGGCACGGAGGATGGCGACCAGGCCATTGCGCTGCTTCGCAAGTTCGGCTCGGTGACCATCCTGAACGGCCACATTCACCAGGTGATTCAGAAGGTTGAGAGCAACATCACCTTCCACACCGCCCGCGGAACCGCTTACCCGCAGCCCGCCCCCGGAGCCGCGCCATCACCGGGCCCGATGACGGTAGCCGCCGATAGGCTGCGAAGTTACCTCGGCATCACGGATGTCAAGGCCGTTCAGGGAAATCACCCCCTCGCGCTGATGGATTCCACGCTGGATTCTTGAGAGTTAAAAGGAGAGAGAAGAATGAAGAAGAAAAACGGACCTGCACTTACACGAGGATTTACACGTGCGCTCCCACTCGCGTTAGGCCTGGTTTTTTTAATCGGGTCGACGTGGGCAAAGGACCAGCAAATCGAAATCAAAAATCACCTCTTCATCCCCGCGAAGATGACCGTCAAAGTGGGCACCACCGTCACCTGGACAAATGAGGATGAGGATCCCCATACCGTGATGGAGAAGGACGGCAAGTTTCGCTCGGGTGCCCTCGACACGAAGGACACCTATTCCTTCCAGTTCACCCGCCCGGGAACCTACGCGTACTTTTGCACGATGCATCCGATGATGGTGGGCAGCATCAAGGTCGTGGGCAGAAAAATTTCCCACCGCCAAAATGAGGTTCTTTCACCTGTGAAATGATGCCGGGCCCGCATTCTGGAGAGGTCCTTTTGGGTTCCCGTCGGCCTCACAGTATTCTGTACCGCGTGGTACGGCCGAGGTCCCACTAAGTTCAGGGAGAAGTTTTAATGATGCCCCCAAGCCCATTAGCCACTGCATTAGGACCCACAGCAACTAGTCGGGTGCCTGTCCAAGTTATAGAGTTAAACCCATTTGGTCCCCCCGTATTCTGAAGCGTCCAGGAGACACCGTTTAAAGACGTAACGACTGCCCCATTCCCATTACCCACGGCCAAAAACTGATTGTCCAAGTAAGCCACAAATTGACAAGCAATCGCCTCTGTCGAAAATCCGGACATCCAGTCAACACCATTTAGCGAACTCAATATTAGCCCACTATTACCTATAGCCAATATTTGAGCACCGGAAAAGGCGACTGAGGACAGAGAATTGGTTGTCCCCGATATTTGATGAACCCAGGTAATACCGTCGCCAGATGTAAGGACTGTCCCGCTATCGCCTACTGCTACCAATTGATTTCCGGTCCAAACTATAGAGCTTAGATTTTTTTGAGTTCCGGAAAGTTGTGACGTCCAGTTGATGCCGTCCGGAGAAGTCAGAATTGTCCCATTTAAGCCTACCGCAACGAGTTGAGTGTCCGCCCAAACTACTGAGAGCAGAGGATTCCCAATTTTCGATGCTCTGGATGACCACATCTTTCCATCCGGAGAAGTCAGAATAACACCGAAATACCCAACGACCACAAGTTGGTTCCCCGTCCAGACAACTGAGAGGAGCTGCTCAGTCGTCCCTGAGACTTGCTGAGTCCAATTTATTCCATCGGGTGAAGTCAATATCGCACCATTATCGCCCACAGCAACTGCCTGACTGCCCGTCCAAGTTACGGAGAATAATTGATTCTGCGTGGAATCTCGAATTGCCCAGCTAGAAAACAACACCGTATCCAAATTCAATGTTTGTCCGGCTGAAACCTTGACGGTAATCATTTTTAATCCGAAAGCGTCTAAGGTAGGATTGAGAATGAGCTGGTATGTCCCTTCCGGCACATTTTCAAATGAAAAAGCGCCCCCGATTGTGGGTGCCGTAATAAGATTCGTGCCCAGAATATAAAGGGATACGTGGACTTGGCTCGAATCATTCAAGCCAGGCATATGTGAAACACCTATGATTGCGCCCAGTTTTTTCAATTTTAAATTCGGTGCTTGAATTTCCTTCAAATTTTGTACCACTTCCACGGAATCAATAAAAGCACCTACCGTATCATTCGTGCACTCGATGTTATAGGCACCTATGTCACCGACTGAAATCTGATAATTTCCATTTGCATCCGTCGTGTCGGATGAAATAGAAGTCTGTGTCATAACGGTTGAAGTGGGCGCGTAATTTACCGGAACTATCTGGACAATGGCGCCTGAAACGGGCTTATTGTTGTTATCCACCACAAGACCGCTTACCACGTGACTGACACCGTTCGGAATCTCCGTACTATTATCCATGCAGTTGACGAAGAAAAGCGCAACTAATGAGAATGTCCATTTCAAAATATTCTTGGCGTTAAACATGTTTGACCTCTACGGAAAGGGAAATCGGGAAAACTTGGAAAAGGCATTGATAAATGCGGTCGTTTAACTTATCGCGGTCAGAAATGGCGAGCAGACGCTTACGCAACGCGGCAATTTCCTCGCCCGCTTTTTGCAGCCCTTCTGAGGATAGAGGCAGCGTTAATGCTGAAAAGTCACGCTCCTCTTTGCCGAATTTTTCAATTGCGAGAAGAGAAATCTGCATATAGGCCTTCATGATTCTGTCCCAGTACTTCGTCCGAGCCGAAGTATTCATGCGTAGCGCGGGTATCGGCGATGGGGCACCAACATGAATCAAACCCAAGCGTACTAGGAGTGCCCTTGCTTCTTTGGCCTGCCTAGGACTTATGGGAGGCTGTAGCTTTGACCCGAGGTCGGCATAACTCCCAAGGGATGGATGCATGATTAACAATTCTCTAAGGACGGGGTAGTACCATCGTTCGAAATATTTGAACCGATCTTTGGAAATTATTTCTTGACTTACTCCTTTGAGTTCCAGCCACTTTTCATGTGCTAGGGTTTTTTCCTCCAGCGAATTTGACTGGTCCATGGTGACTAATACCCGTAGAAATTCCAGTGCACGGGGATCGAGCTTAAAG